>Ga0209541_10000987_pt1 | contig 56691 bp, 67 predicted proteins | sample RifCSPlowO2_01_FD_184027 | JGI IMG/M metagenome (GOLD analysis project Ga0209541, IMG submission 184027) | Groundwater microbial communities from Rifle, Colorado - Rifle CSP2_plank lowO2_0.1 (SPAdes) (version 2) | ecosystem: Environmental > Aquatic > Deep subsurface > Groundwater | place... | reverse complement strand
TCTACTATGTAAGTTTGTACTTCATCCGCATTATTTGTTAGTTTAAATGGCAATCCAAATAACTTTCCTTGAGAAGCTGTTACTGTATCTTGAATTAAGGAGATGCTTACACTTCCGCCTGCTGTTCCACTTGTTTTACCACAAGTTACTTTTACAGGGATAAATGTAGAGTCTGTCTCTTTTCCTTTATCAAACACGACTATAGCTTCTACACTATAGTCTCCAGCACTTGTTGTTGAAGGTATTCTATATGTGTGAGTTAGAGTAGCTGTGTCATCTCTATCATCAAATTGGTCTAGACTAAATTGATCGCTCTCAAAATCTAATCCTAACGGGCTGTCTAATAATCTTACAGTCACAATGTCTTGGTCATCTTCCCCAACATTTTGTACCGTTACAATGAAGTTTGCATCTGCGTTGCACATTACTGTACTTGGTGTTACGCTTGCTGAAATAATATCAACATCATCTGCTTCTCTTTTAAATTTAATGTCATCTATATAATCATAAGTGCAATGTTCATCTTCGCTTCCATCTTCAAATGCATGCAAGTATAAAATATACTGATCACTTTCATCTAAATCTCGGCTACTTGAGGGTACTTCTAACTCAAAATCGTTGAAGTCTACATTATCTCCTTCATCAACGTCTTCTGGATCACTTTCTGCTCTAGCAATTACTTCATCTTGGTCAACATTGTATAAAATTGCTTCCACAATAACGTCGTTTATATCATCGTCCCATTCATTTTCAACTTCAACATCTCTTACGTCAATAATTTCTCCAGGACCAAATTTATCATCTGGGTTGAAGTCAAAATTTTTTATCCTTAATGTACCAGCATCATTATTTGCAACAAATTCTCCATCCCCTCTTCTACCGTCGGGACAAATATCTTCAGGACTAACATCTATCCTTACATTAAGTTCTTTAGAACCTTCTTGTGCTGTTATTGTTAACTTGCCTTCATAACTACCAACATCAACTTTTCTATCAATATCAAATGTTAAAGTTAATATATGGGGTGTTGGCCCAGAAGCTAATGTACTCGGTAAATTCGAGATTGAAATGGTTATATCATTAACAGTGTTCCCGTTTTTATCTTGGAGCACTATGTTTGGAATTGCTTGAACTGGGAAATTTAATGTTGTTGCACCTATATTTATTAAATTAAGTTTTATTTCATCATTATAATCTTTTGGAGTTGCAATTACTAAAGTATTTTCTAACACAGAACTTCCTGTTATTTTTATCGGAGAACTTACAGCTATATTAAATGTGTCGTCAGCAAATAAGCCTTCATCATCTACAACTCTTACTGTACATATTGCTGTTCCTGTAAAACCGCTTGCAGGAACTCCAGATAATTGATTTCCTGTAATTGTACAGTCTACTTGCGCTGTATTTTCTGATTGTATACTAAATGTTAAAGCTCCGTTTTCAGGATCATCGGCATCTCCTCCAGGCGCAGCTGTTAAATCTGAATCATAAATAGCAGAACCAGAACCTTGTGCTACGTTTTGGTCTGAAATTACACCTACCCATGTAGGTCCCAAAGCACTCACACTAAAAGCAAATGCACTAATTAATAATACGAATATACTTAATAATGATAATTTTTTCATTTTTATGAACCCCCTGATTGTAATATGTTGCTATTTTAGAGTTAAGAAAGGTATTTAAATCTTTCGGTAGAATAATTTCATTATCTTTTTCTTGTTTGTCCAATATAAAACAAATTCTCCAATTAGATAACCAAGCAACACTCCAAAGATAGCATCACTCAAGTAATGTACCCCTAAATAAACCCTAGATAATGATACAATTATTACAATAACCCACCATATAATCACGGATTTTTTAGAACTAAGAAATGGAATTAATAATGAAACAGATGTTGAATGACCGCTTGGGAAACTTCTATAAGGGTTTGTTACGTTTACTAGGTCATTTTTTAGATCTACATATGGTCTTGGCCTTGCAAAAGTTATTTTTAAAGCATTGACTATTACAAAATATAGAACAAACGATAAGGCCAGAGGAATTATTTTCTTATAATCTTTACTTATTAAAACAACAAGCAACACTACACTAAATAAGATATACCATTTTAAATAATCTATAAATATCGCGATATTGTCTAAAATTGGAGTTCTGTAACTTGTAAAGAATATCGAAATTTGTTTATCAAAAATTAAACTTATTAAAACTAAAACTATTCCGATAATATAATAATATATCTTTTTCATAAATATTTTAATCTAATTTAGCTTAAATAACTTACTAAAATAAACTCTTTATTCCTAAAGTGGTTAATGTAACTATGATTCCAGCTATTAAAACACCTAAGAATAATGCTAAATAAGATTTTCTCCTTTTTAGATTAAACAACCAGGCGATTAACGCGCCCGAGTACAGCCCTGTTAAAGGAAGGGGGATACTTACAAAAATAACCAAAGCCCAAAACTCAAATTTAGTTCCAACATGCTTCTCAAAGCTTTTTCTTTTAACTTCAATATATTTACTAAAAAATAATTTGTAGCTTTTAACTTTTAAAAAATGCTTATGAAGATTATCTAAAAAGAAGAATATTACAAAAGATATTAAAAAATTAAATATAACAGCTATTGCAAAGGTTAATCCCGGATTTACATTATTAACAATACCATATGGAATTGCTCCTCTTAATTCAGATATTGGCAAAATACTCAATAAAATTATATTTAATACTGTGTTCATCTTTGTAACATAACTAAATCATCTTGCGTTAATTTCTTTTTTGTCTTTAGTTTCTCCTCAATTTCTTTTTCTCTTTCCTCTAAGTCCTTTTGTTTCTTAACTTCTCTTTCTTCTTTTATCTTTCCTTCAACATTACCAAGTTGTTTATTTAATTCATTTAATTCTTTCAACTTGTTTTTTAAGATATTATTAATTTCTAAAAATTTCTTTTTATACTCTATAAACTTGTCAAAAGCATCTTGTTGTTCTTTTCTCGTATTTTGTATTTTTTTAGATAGTTCTTTAAACTTGTTAATGTCCTCTCGATTTTGTGTAAAAATTTCCTTTAACTTCTGATGAGAGTCATTTGCTTTTTTCCTGAAGTCCTTAATTTCTTTATCTAAACTGTCAATTTTATCAAATAATTCATTTACGTCAGAACTTTCTTGGTATCTTTTTTTAAGCTCATTTATTTCTTTCATTAATTTCTTTTCTTTATCAAAGCTTATTGCTTCTGTTTCTATTTTATATTCTATTCTTTCAATATTATCTTTAATAACATCCGGGTTAAACTTAATTTTCTTATCTTTCAACAAATCTTTTTTCTCTGTATCTAGTTTCTTAATCTCGTCAATCAAATCTTTTACTTTTTTGTTAAATTTATCTCTCTCATCTTTTGTTTTGTTAACTTCTTGATTAAAAACATCAGAACTAGACTTTAATTTTTTAATATCTAATATTAAAGAATTAAGATCTTTTTTCAGAGACTCTTTTTTACTAAACCAACTCTCTTTATCTTTATTTAAAGAATTTAGATTATTTCTTAAATTAGCAAGTTCATTCTTTATATTACTAATCTTTCTAAGTAAATCCCGTTTTTCCATTTTGTGTCTAGATTACTAAAAGCCATTTGAAATAAAAGTAAGTTTGGGCTAGCCAAATAATGCACCCAAACCAGCTGATGCTGCTTCGTCACTTTTCTTTTCTTCCTTCTTTTCTTCCTTCTTTGCTTCTTCTTTTGCAGGTGCTTGTACCGCATGTACTTGCATCATTGAAGCTTCCTTAACAACTTCTTCTATGTTGACGCCTTCTAAAGCAGCCACTAGGGCCTTGACCTTTCCTTCATCTTCCTTTATGCCTGCTGCTTCCAAAACTTTCTTGACATTGTGCTCATTAATTTCTTTTCCAGCCTTGTTAAGCAGTAATGCACAGTGAATTAACTCCATTTTGTTTTCCTCCTATAATCATTAATCCCACATGCTTTTATGTTTGGGTTTCTCTTGTTCTTTTATTTTTTCATCTTGTAATTTTTGTAATATGTCTTGAGCTTTTTTTACTGTATCTTCCCCAAAACCAACAAAGTTTTTTTCTTTATTTTCTCTTTTTAATTCTTTTTGTTCCTCAACTATATTCTCTTTCTCTTCTTCAATTGCTTCTTTTACTTCTTCCTTAACTTCTACTTTCTTAGCTTTTGGGACATAAGAACCTAATTCAAACTTTTTGTCCAAGTTTGAGGCTATCATATAAGCTTTTCTTATCAAAGATCTTACGTTATCTTTACTTACAAATCCTAACTTCTCAGCTAGGGCTAAAGCTTCATTACTTGCTAATATTATATTCTTAACATAGGCTTCTTCATCAATATCCAAAATATCTTTAAGATAAATTATATTATCTTTGAAACTTGCTATAACATTTAATCCAATTTCTATTGGTTCTATGCCTAATTTTGATAAAATAGAGGCTATCTCTGGTTTAATTACCTCATTTTCCCTTACAATTAATTTTTCTTTCTTAATTGTTATCTTCCCACCTTCAACACCTGTTTGCAATCCAACAGCTCCTAGTTCTCCAATAATTGGTCCTGGTGTGAAATTTGTTGGACCAGCAGGTATTATAATATCACGGGGAGAAATTTGTCCTGGTTTTGCTACAGCATTTGATTTATTATCTTTTATTGATTTGTATAATTTGAAAGGATCTTCATTGCTTAATATTAAAACAGGGATCGAATTTTCTAAGCTTGGTTTTAATCCAGATAAATTTTTATCTTCTATTTGATCTATTGCTAACATAATTAACGATTTCTTAGTTATTCTTATCTCAACTTTATCTTTTAGTTTCTTCCTTAACTTTTGCAATGTTGAACTTGGTAAATTAGTTAAATCAGCTATCGTAATTGTATTGTACTTTTTAATTAAACCCTTTACATGCTCTAATTCCTTTGCTTTAATCTCTTTTGCGTGCATCATTTCTTCTCAACCTTTATTGGAGGCCCCATTGTTAGTTTTAATATAACATCTTTTACATTACCTTCTTCTTGAGGCAAGGCTCTTGTTAAAGAATTATAAATCGCCATAACATTATCTAAAATATCTTCGTCTTTCATCTCTTGATTTCCAACATAAGTTTTTACAATTGGCTCATTTCTTGTTTTTAATCTAACTGTTTTATCTAATTTATTTTTAATTTCTGTTAAATTCATTCCTATGGTGAACACACCGCCTGATTTTGGATTTGGCATTCTATTTCTTGGACCAAGGGTTTTACCAAAAACCTTAGCAATGTCCGCCATTAAATTTGCTTGAGCTACAAACAAATCATATTCTTTGGCTAAATTCTTTATTATTTTTTTATCGCTATAATCTTGGAAATCATCTTTTTTAATAACCTTATCAAAAACAGAAGCTTGGTCTATCATTTCTTTTCCAACTAAAGCACAAATTTTTATCTTTTTTCCAGGTGGATTTGGCAAATTAACAAATAAATCAATATTTTCTTCAGGTTTTTTTAGATTAATACCTTTTAGATTAATAACTAAATCAATTTTTTGAACGAAGTTTTTCTTAGAACTTTCCTTTACTTTCTTTATTGTATCGAGTATTAAATTTTTATCCATCTGTTGCCCTCCTACGTTAAGTAGTTCTTTCGGGATAATTTAACTTGAAATTAAGTATTTATAAATCTTTTCTATTATTAACAGTTAAGTGAATAGCTTAGATAAATTTATATACTAATTAGTTATTCTCTTGTTATGACTCAACCATTGCCAAAGTGGATAATGAGAAGATATGCAATTTTATGGGAAAAATTTCGAGATAAAGAATTCAATTATGAGAAAGCGGTCAGCTTCTTGAAAGAAAATCAAGAAAGAGTAAGCGTCATGTTATCCGACCTTAAGAAATACGGTTGGCTTAAAGTAAATCTAGACCCTAGAGATTCAAGAAAAAGAATATATAAATTAAAACCTTTAGAAAAAGCGGTGAAGGAAATGGCAAAATGACAATTAAATTATCTCCAAGTTCAATGAACTTGATAGAAGACTGCCCTAGATGCTTTTGGTTACAGATTGTTAAAAAAACTCCAAGACCTGCTGGAATTTTTCCAAGTCTACCCTCTGGTGTTGATAAAATGTTAAAGGAACATTTTGACAGATTTAGGGATAATAACAAACTACCTCCTGAATTAAAAGAGCTTAAAGATATTAAATTATTTGAAAATAAGGATTTATTAAAAACATGGAGAAATAATCTTAAGGGTATAGAATACTATGATGAAGAAAATGATGTTCTTTTACATGGAGCTATAGATAATATATTAAGCAAAGAAGGAAAATTAATTGTTTTAGACTATAAGACGAGAGGATTTGCTCTAAAAGAAGATACAGCCCATCATTATCAAGATCAGTTAAATATTTATAATTTTTTATTAAGAAAGAATGGTTATGAAACTGAAGATTATGCTTATCTATTATTTTATTTACCTGAACAAGTTATGGAAACAGGAGAATTTAAATTTAAGAACGAATTAGTTAAAATGAAGGTAGATGTTGAACATGCAGAATTTTTATTTAAAAAAGCTATTAAAATAATACAAGGAGATATGCCTGAACCTGGAGAAAAATGTACTTTTTGTAAATGGAGCCATCAAAATGGGAAGTGGTAAAAGAAAATATAATCATCGTGTAAAATATGTTCCTAAAGAGAAAAAATTAACTATACCAAAATCTGATAAAAAAGAAGTAAGTAAAGAAGATAAAGAAAATCTTATTAAACTTTGGGGGAACTTAAAGAAAGATGAAAACAACACATAAAATAATATTAGGGGATGCTTTAAAAGTTTTAAAAACAGTTCCAGATAATTCAATAGATTTAGTTTTTGCAGACCCCCCTTATAATATGTCAAAGAAAAAAGGCTTAGGTTGGAAATATAGTAAACATGTGACGATGCAAGAAGAATGGGATATGTTTTCTAAAGATGATTTTTTTAAATTTAACAAAGAATGGATTGCCGAATCTTTAAGGGTGCTAAAGCATGGTGGTAGTTTATGGATTTCGGGAAGTTTTCATAATATTTATCAAATAGGATTTATAATACAATCTTTTCATCCAGATATTAAAATAAATAATTCTATTGTTTGGTTTAAACCAAACGCTCAACCAAATATAAGCTGTAGAATGTTCACAGAGAGTGCCGAGCACTTAATATGGGCAACTAAAAATGGAAATGGTAAAAAATGGAAATTTAATTATAATTGGACTAAAGATGGCATTACAGATATTTTAAATCCAAAAGGAAAGCAGACTAGAAATATTTGGAGTATTCCATTAACTTCAAAAAGTGAAAAGTGGGCTGGAAAACATCCAACACAGAAGCCATATGAATTATTAAGAAGAATTATTTTATCCTGCACAAATGAAGGAGATACTGTTTTAGATCCATTTGTTGGTTCTGGAACAACTTCAGAAGTTGCTAAACAGCATAGCAGAAACTCAATAGGTATAGAGGTAGATAAAAAATATTTAGAAGTAATAAAAAAAAGATTACAAGGAGAACAAAAAACATTAAATAGTGAAGAACCAAAAATTATATTTGAAAATTTTAAAGATTAGTTATTTACCCACCAATTTGTGTAGCTTTGCTCACAATAACAAAAATTTCTTTCTCTTGAATCATCGCATCCATTAACTCTCTAAAAACTCTTGCTGGTTTTTCAGGTGATGTATTCTTTTCCATTTTAATCATTAGTTCTATAAGGTGTCCTATAAAATCGACTTTATATTCCCCATATTGATTAAGTTCTTGAAATGGTTTTAATTTTTCCATTGTTGTTTCTTTTAATACAAACTTGGCTCTATCTTCTTTACTTTTAAAAGCTTCAACTTTATCATACATTTCTCTTAAATATTTCATAAATTTTATAGTTAATTCAGGTTTATGTTGTTTTTTAATTAACAAGTCTATAACCCAATGAATATGTTTTGGAGTTCTAACATGTTTGCCTTTTTCTTTATATTTTATTACAATATCATGATCTTTTATGAATCCTCTATCTCCCTCAAAAACCCCAATAATTGTTCCATCGCTTAAAGAAATCTCTTTTATAGAATACTTTCTTGCAGGTTTAATAGTTTCTCCCTTTTTCTTTCTTGGCAGGTAATCCATAAAAAATACGTATCTCATAGATTATTTAAAGAATTCGTTTAAGGGCAGGAAGCGACTAAAGGGGCAACTAATTACTTAATGTGCAAAGCTGGCGCGGGGGGCTTTGTAGAATTTTAATTAATTTTATTTAATATTTTTTTTAAATCTTCTAAAAATTCTTCTGTATCCGCAAAATAGTTTGGATATGCCTTTCTTAAATCATTTGCGGCGTCCACTCCGACAAGAACTACATCGTACTCTTTTTTATCTTTATTTCTTTTTTCTGCTTTTGCATAATCTTCTATCGCTTTAATCTCTTGATTGTTCGTATAACCTGTTATGTTAAGTTTTTCTCCGCTTATATCTAATTCTAATAAAAAATATTGCAATTTCGGTTTTTGTTTAGATACCTTTTCAAAAACTTCAATTGCTTTTTTCCATCCACTCATAATCCTTATTACTTGGAGTTCTTTTTCTTTTTCTTTTATTTGAAAGTATAGTTCTTTTTCTTCAAGAGGTGTATTTGGAATGGGGGGGGTTTTTTCAATAATTGCAAATGCTGAACTTACAAGTTTAAAAAACTCCATCCATTCTTTTTGACCTTCATTTGATTTAATTGCTTGTCTTGTGAAGAAATCTACCGTTTCTATAGCTGTTGCCCATAAATGTTGTAACTTAGATCTTATTTGAACTTCAATGAGTAACCCATTATATTCTTTTTTTCCTTCTTTATCACTTTTGTATCTGTACATCAAATGAATGCTTCTATATCCATCTTCTTTTGGAGAACTAATGTAATCTTTTTCATTTACTTTTTTATGTTTTAAATCGCCTTTAATATACCCTTCTCTATAAAGTTTTCTCGCTAATTCTACACTAGATATAACTGCTCTACATCCTGCAATATCCTGCATTTGTGAAAGTTTCATGGTTGGCTCGTTCCCATAATATTTTCTTTGTAATTTCTTTAAAATGGAGGGTAATCTTTTTAACCTCTGAACTACTAAAGCTTCTGAACTTATTTTTTCTGAAACTCTTTTTAATCGTTTTTTAAAAATATGCATTGGGTATCTATGAATTGCTCTCCAATTATCTAATATCTCTAAAGATTTGTCTATATTTTCTTCAGAGCTCTTACTGTTAATTAAAGTGTCTCCTGCCCAATTTACTTTAGATTTACTATATCCCTTTGGCCTTATCCATACCATTATATTAGGCGGTTTTTATACTATTTAAATCTTTGTTTTGCGCGGTTATCTTGAAGGTAGAAATGCTATTTTTAATAAAAAAACCAATTTTGCGCGGTCAGATTATATTCATTCATCTAATTTTGCGCGGTCACCTAACTCCATCCACCCAGCTCACCTATTAAGGGTTTCAAATTTTAATTTAGGAATCGTCAACCCTAATGTTGCTTTATAACTTAAATTCCAATTTCGGCTGGTATTCTGATCTCTGTCTATCAAAAACGTAAGCATTCTGTCCAATTTTGCCTTGAAATGCTAGATTAGCAAAATTCTTACTTGGATAAAATATTAGTCTTAACACTTGACCATTTTGAATTATCTTTTTACTTAAAACTTCAACTTCATCACCTCTTTCCCTAGTAATGGTTTCTTTTTCTTGATTCAATCTTGCATGATACTCGAAATTACCGTATTCTAATACTCTTTGTGAACCTCCTAAAATATTTATTCTACCGGGTGAGTATGAATCGCCTTATCTGGCAATCGTTCTAAAAATAACCTTGGTGCTTTAACTTCTCTTTTTGATTTTATACTTTTTGGAATCTTTCTAAAACAAAAATCTTTTAAATAACCGATTAAACTAAATCATATGAATAAAAGCGGGATGGACGGACCTATTTCAGTTATAATCATGGTTGCTATGTTTATATTTGTAATGGCTTTTGTTTATCCAATATTAAAATCTGTTTTTACTTGGATGTCTTTAATATCTTCATGGTTCAAATTAGCTTTTTTAATTTTAACTTTAGGAACGATTTATGCTATAATAAAGAGCTTTAACTCTGCAAGCCAAGATTAATGGCTAAATTTATAAACCTCTTCTCCTACTTAAACATATGAAAAACCTGCATCCGAAATATTTATTTTATGCTTTAACAATTATACTTGCTGTACTGGCCTTTTTAATAATAAAACCATTTATAACCCCAATATTAACCAGCATTGTTTTAGCTTACTTATTTTATCCTTTATACAAAATATTAAATAAAAAAATTAACAGTACTTTATCTTCCTTGTTAATCTTATTCATCGCAATTATATTATTTGTGCTTCCATTATCTTTTATCTTTGAATCTTTGTTCAGAGAATCTGTTACAATCTACAACTCTGTTAAAAACATAAGCTTAGACCCGTTTTTAGAGAATATCTTAAATCAAGTTTTTAAATATATTTCATCTCAAGCAGAATCCTTAATTAAGACGATACCAAGGTTTTTAATTAATGCTTTTGTAACCTTATTTTTATTCTATTATTTCTTGAAAGAAGGAGAGTCTATAATATCCTCAATTAAAAAATTAATTCCTCTCGATAAGTCGCATAAGGAAATCTTGTTTAGAGAATTTAAAAGAGTTACTTCGGCAGTTGTTTATGGTCTTATTCTAATAGGATTAATTGTTGGATTCTTTACAACAATCGGATTTTATATTTTTAAGGTTCCAAATCCAGTTTTATGGGGATTAATTGTTCTTGTATTCAGCATCTTACCTGGAGTGGGGGCTTCTATTATTTGGATACCTGCTTCTTTGATTAAAATTTATCAAGGAGATTATTTCAACGGAATCGGATTATTTATTTTTGGATTTATTTTTATAAGTGGAGTAGAGGTTTTATTCAAGCCAAGATTAATAAGCCACAAATCAGATATTCATCCTGCCATCGTTGTCTTGGGAGTTTTTGGAGGACTTGCTTTATTAGGGTTTATAGGATTATTTTTTGGACCTTTAATCTTAGTTGTTTTCATAACTTTGTTTAAACATTTATTTCACAAAAAAGATTAATTATTCATCATCCACATAATCAAAGAATAAGCTCTCGTGTGGTTTAACTTTGTTTTTTTAATGGTATAATAAACTTCATATAATAAATCTAATATTAGATGTAATATTAACCCTATTCCAAGTATAAACAAATAAGTGTTTTTAGAGATTATAACTAAAATTAAAAATGGTATTATAAATTCTAGGGTATGAAATATATGTAATTGGTTTTTTATTTCGATATTAAGATTCATTTGTCTTTTATAAGAACTAATTGGATCCAAGTTTCCTGTTTTTGCTAAATCATATAGATAATGATCTACATCAATAAAAAACCCGAAGATAAAAACTAGTAAACTTAAGTAATTATAAGGAGGAAATAAAATTATCGTTAAGGTTACACATGATATAAAATGATGTCTTAAATACATAAGTTTTTTAATTAAGGAATTTTTATAAAACTTGTGCCAGGATGGCGTAACGGTATCGCAGCAGACTTACAAAAGGCTGAATCTCGAAAACTGCCGTCCGCAAGGACTTCTAGGTTCAAATCCTAGTCCTGGCGTTAAATTTTATTAACGTTAATCTTATAAACGGTTAATTTGCTTTAATTTTATGAAATCACTTATATTAACTGGCGGATTAGGTAGCAGATTATATCCTATAACAAAAATTACTCCTAAACCGTTGCTGGATGTAAAAGGAAAACCTGTATTAGCACACATTGTTGATAGCGTAGATGCTTCTAAACATATTGAAGAAATTTTTATTACTTATCCGCATCAATTTGAAAGCCAATTTAAATCTTTTGAAAATTATTTTAGATATGGAAAGAAAGTTGAATTAATAAGTGACAAAAATAGGATTGTTGATAAAATGCCAGGTTCTATTGGAGCAATAGATTATGTTGTTAAGCATAAAAACATTAATGATGATTTACTTGTTATAGCAGGAGATAATCTATTTGACTTCAACATAGATGATTTCATAAATTTTTACCATATTCATAAAAAAACTTCCATTGCCGTATATGAATTTGGAAATAAAAGCGAAGTAACTAAATTTGGTGTTGTTGAACTTGATCAAAATAATAAAATTATAAGTTTTGAAGAAAAACCACATCATCCTAAAACAAGTTTAGTCAGCACTTTATGTTATATTCTATCAAAACATGATTTACATCATTTGGAAAAGAAAACTTTTAAGGAAAATGCCGGTGAATTAATAAGACATTTAGTTGAAAGTGACCAAGACATATACGGCTATTAATTTAGGGGAAAATGGTTTGATATCGGAAATTTTGAAGATTTAGACAGAGCAAGAAAAGATTTTTAAATTTTTTTAAGAGTTTTTAGTTATACTTCACATCTTGATTTGAGGCTATTCTACAACAAATTTCATCAATAAAAAATCTTGAAGTCCTTTCAACCCCATCCCTAACTGAGTTCTCCTCTAAGACGAACATTATATCGCTTACTTTATCACAGCAAAAATAACAAATATGGTTTCTCGGCACAGCTATTAATATATTAATTCTATTCTCATTAAGCTTTCTAATAAGATCACTTTTAGTTTCTTCATATTTACTACCTATTTTCATAACTTGTTTAACAACCCATAATTCTTATAAAACTAACCATATTAAAAGGTTTTAAATTTTCTCTTTAACTTTCTTCTAAACTTTCAACAATGGATGCAAATGCTGGTCTTGTTATAAATACTCCGATGCAAATTCCAATTATTGTTGTTAATGCAAATCCTGTAAATAATCCTGCTCCCGCCCAGAATAACGGAATCATCGAAGCTACACCTGTGGCCCATGCTACCATTATAACGAAGAATGCTCTCTTAATCTTCTCTTTGAAGCTTGTTACATGTTCTTTTTTCCCACTAGAAATCTCATCTGCAATAACAATTTGATCATCCACACCTGTACCAACTGCAGCTAAGATTCCCGCAATTGCAGCTAAATCTAGATTATATTTAATTAATGCAGCTATTCCGAGTATGATTAAAATTTCACTTGAAGATATTAAAATAACTGGAATTGATATTTTTAAATCTCTATATCTTATAAAAATAACAATTGCAACTGCAACGATAGCAGCTAATATTACCATTACAGCATTATTCGCAAAAGCCTTACCGAGAGCAGGACTTACAGCATCTAGCTTTACGATGTTTAATTTTACAGGCAAACTTCCTGTGATTAAAACAGTCTGCAGTTTATTCATATTTTTATTCGCATCTTTCACAGCGTCGTTTCTTGTAGTCCCGAAACCAGGACCAGAAATAGAAATGTCAGTTGTTTCTAGACCTTTTAAGTTACTTGAGATCTGCAAACTATCAACTAAATTATCATCTAAGTATAAATCTAGGGGCTTGCTTAAGTATCCTCCTAAAGAACCCGAGCTTATATTAGTATCCAACTCACCTGTTATTTGAGCATGTTTTTTAGCTGCTTCTGGACTTAATTTTATTGCAAATTCAAATCTGCATTGATAACCTCCATCTTCTGCTTGATTACATTGCCTTACCCCAGAACATACACCATCGTCTCTGCAAACAAAGGTGATATCTTTCTTTCCACCAGTAAATACAGTTTCTCCTCCAATTTTAGCTTCAAATTTACCCTGGCTAGAAATTAAATCTTTAACCTCTTCTTTCGATGCCCCAGCAACCTCTGCAATAATAAAGCTATTTCCAAATAAATCTTTACTTTGTTTAATCTTGATATCACTTAAGCCATAAACATTTAATCTTGAGCTTATCGTTCTTATTATGTCGGTTGTTTCCTGATCTGTTAATTTTGTATCTGACTCTAAAACAACTCTTGTTCCACCCTGTAAATCTAAACCTTTCCTTAAATTACTACTAGAAGCTTCTCCAACAACAATCCCCAGATTATCTGTTTTTAACATAACATACTCTTTTTTATTCGTTTGAATTCTAAGAACTTCTGAATTATTTATATTATTAATCAATTTGGAATAATCATCCAAGTCATTTATTTCTTTGCCATTTATTGCAGTAATTTTCTCTAGATTAGTTAAGGTTGTACTTGAATCAAAAATCATTCCAGCTGATAATGCAGTACTATTTTGTTCAATTCCTTTTATCGCTACGCCATTTGTGTTAAATGAAGGATTTATTGCTATTATACTTATTATTATCCAAAACAATAAGAATAATACTCTGAATTTTAAAAATTTCTTGAGCTTCATGTTATATTTTTCTTTTTGCAATAATGTATTAATATTCCAGCATTTCCCAAGTAAGTTGAAAATATGTCAAAGATCAATGCGATTATTATAATTAAGAACATTTGTTTTAATTCTTCTGGGATTGCTATAAGATAGCCAGCTGTTAATGCGGCTATTGCTGCAAAAGTCATTGTCAACCCTGTTTTCATGCTTGCTTTTAGTCTTTCTAATAAAGGAGCATCGTGACGTTTTAGCATTCTTGTTGTTAACAAAATATCTGTATCTATTGAATAACCTATAATTAATAAGAATGAAATTATTCCAGCAGCTGATAACTTTATTTCGAGTAAATTAATTACTGCTAAAGCAGCGATTATATCAATCAAAGCAGCTGAAATTACAGCTATGCTTGGAATAAACGTTCTAAATGAAATAAAGACAACAATTGACATAAATATAAATGAGAATAAAACTGCAATTAATAAACCACGATAAAAACTTTCTCCAAAACTTGAATTTGTCAATCCAGGATCATATACATTTTTATTATCAAAATTGATATCAAATTTATCCCGCAAAACTTCTCTTAATTGAGGTTCTGTTATGTCTGCAACTTCTATTATAAACCCAACATTTGTATTTGTGCTAAAATCTTTAAGTTCTCTTAAATCATAATCCTTAAAATTTTGTTTTAATAAACCCTCTAATTCATCAAAACTTATTTTTTCATTATACAATGTTACAGAAATCCCTCCTTTTAATGAAATATCTCTATTGAAAAACTCACCTGTTCTTGCAAAATGAATTCCTATTAAAATCAAGCTTATTAATAATATTGCATATGATATTATTATTAATTTTTTATAATTCTTTTCATAAAATTCTTCAAACTTCCCCATATATTATTATCTAAAAGTTCACTTTAAAAATGTTTTTATACCCTTATTAAATAATTAATTTATGATAATTGTATTAAGGTTAAATCATAGGATAGCCAGAGACCCTAGGCTAAGCACTCATGTTGCTTTAACTGCCAGAGCTTTTTTAGCCGACAAACTATATTATTCTGGACAAAAAGATTCTAGTTTAGAACTAAGTTTGAATAAAGTTACAGAAAAATTCGGAAGTAACTTTACAATAGAATATTTACAAGACCCTTTAAAATTTATTAAAGAAAATAAATCTAAATTTAAAATTGTTCATTTAACCTGCTATGGTTTAAATGTTCAAGATAAAGTTAATGAGATTAGAAAAAATAAAAACTTGATTATAATCATAGGCGGAGAAAAAGTAGAACCAATTTATTACGACCTTGCAGATTACAACTTGAGTATAACACAACAACCAATTTCAGAAGTTTCAGCTTTAGCAATATTTTTACATTTATTAAATAATGGAAAGGAATTAAAAAACGAATTTAAAAATGCTAAGAATAAAATAATTCCAATGGCTAAAGGAAAAAAAGTGTTAAGCAGCAAATAATCTACTATCTTTAACTAAGAAAACTCCAATTCTCGCTCCGGCATCCAGCCATCCATGGGCATAGTTTAATGCAGCAAATGCATTTACAAAATCTTTCCTACCTTCAAAATAAACTGCATCTGCATAATATCTTTGAATCATGTCCAAGAAATCATTTCTAATTTCTTCATTGAATTTTGATCTTGATTTAATTGCTTTCTCAACAGCCTCCCTTGTTATATTAAAGTACTTAACTAATTTTTCCTTGGTTATTTTATCAGCCTCAACTTTTTTTATGGCTTTTATTTTATTCATTTTTTCTCCTATGTTCAATTAAATCTTTTATGTCAACTATTGGAATATTATATCTTTTTGAAAATTCTTCCAAATCTTTTTTGTACATTGGTTTTCCCGTTCTCCTGTTCATTAACTCGCATATCACAGCTGCTTCAGGTTTAATTTTACTTAATTTTACTAAATCTAAAGAGGCTTCTGTATGCCCGCTTCTTTTTAATACACCTTCTTCATTAGCAATTAATGGGAATGTATGGCCAGGACTTTTTAATTTTCTTTTTTTATTGCTTATTAAATCTCTAATTGTCAAATATTTATCATAGGCACTTATACCAGTTTTAGCATCTGTTGAATCAACAGGAATTGTGAAATTGCAAATTCTTCCTTCTTTTGAATGCCCGTTATTTATCATCTTTCTTAATCCAATTTTATTTATATCTGTTTTATTCATTGGAACACAAACTTGACCGCAAGTATATTTTAATAAGAAAATCATCTTTTTTTCATCAACATGCTTAGCAGCTATTGTTAAATCAGCTTCTTCCTCAATTTCACTATCTCTTATTATAACAAATCTTCCTTCTCTTAAATTGTTAATAGCTCTCTCAATATTATTCATGATAAACCCCAAAAAGATAGATGAATCTAGGCTTTTTAAGATTTACTATTATGTTATAGTTATTATTTTAACTAAATTTCGTGAAAAGGTTTAAATGTTTTTACATGAGAACTTGGAAAATCAAAAACACTTTAACAACATTTTTAAATCAAAAAATTCCTCATAATGTTGATGATTATCACCATAACTGGATTGCCTGGCTCAGGTAAAACTTCTGTTGCTAAAGAACTTGCAAAGCATTTGCATATAAAATATTATTCTATGGGCAATATATTTAGAAAATTAGCTAAAAAAGAACATCTTTTATTAATAAACTTGATGAAGAAAAAAAATATTCTTTGGCTGATGGATAAAAAACAAAAGCTTATTGCTAGAAATCATAAAGATGCAATAATTGATTCAAGATTAGGAGCTTATTTAATCAAAAATGCAAAATATAAAATATATTTATACGCTAGTTTAAGGAAAAGGGCGGCAAGGGTTGTTAAAAGGGATAAAAAAACACATAAGGAAGCTGTAAATGACATTTTATCGAGAGAAAGAAAAGAAATATCATATTACAAAAAACATTATAATGTTGATTACAGAAATAAAAAACTATATGATATTATTTTGAATACAGAGCACCTTACTGTAAACCAGACTACGAGGGAGATTTTAAAGAAAATTAACTTCTAAACAAACTGTTAAAAAAAATTCTTAGTAAAATTAACACATCCCAGGATAAACACCATCGTAAATAATTTTTGAATCTGAACCATAAAATACATTTTTTTCATTTAATAAAGGAGCTAATTGATTGTACCAAGTTGGGAACGTTGAAATATCTTCTTTGTTTACAGGTAATATATAATAAGGTTTTCCTAATACTAATGCATTCATGTTTTCAAAAGGTTCTAAACTAAACGATTCCATTGTTATTCCATCTGCATACGGTACATAATTTATAGTTGAAACAAGATTTAAAATAACATATTTATTCTTTGCATGAATCATATTTGTTGCTTCTTTTATAAAATTATCATATTCTTGGCTTCCGAATGGTTTCCCCACATTTTTATCATAATAGTATTTATTATTTATATTTTTATTATAATCTGGAGTTACTTGATAATCATTTCTATCCATAAATATGCCTTTTGCTTCATAATTATCTAAAATACTAGAAAGCTGGTTTAACATATAATCCTTGTATTCTCCATCTCTAAGACTCATTATATAAAGTTGGTTATTAGGATCATCTTCTAACCAAAATCCTTTACTTGATGTTCCGTCCTTATTTTTAATTGTATATCCTTCCCACCTTGTGATCTCTCTTTTATCTCTCTCTGCGGCATTAAAATATAAAAATGCAACCATTCCATTATCTTGTATTCTTCTTATTAATGAGTTAATTTCTTCTACATTTGTTTCATAGTTAAGTGTTGCAGTTTTCCAAGTTTCACTTTTACTTGGAAAAACACCATATCTTGGGAACCAACTATGTATCTGTATAAATTTATAATTATTAAGTTTAAGCATTAATATATCTTCATCTGTAAGTTCCTGACCAAGATGATGAATATACCAATTTCCTTGTAATTCATTATTTATTACTTCAGTATAATTTAATGCTTTTTTCTTTGCTTCTTCAATATCACCATCTAAGGCTAAAGATAATTTTATTTCTTGTTCTCTATTATTACTATCAAAATACAACATACCTAAATTATAGATTAATGGAATACTATATGGTTTATTTATTTGGAAGTAACTAAAAATTTTATTTCCACCAGTAGGTATTGGTTCTTTTAATAACATTAATAGACCAGCATTTTGGTTATTGAAATAAATATGGTGTGGTCCTCCTAATAATGTTGGTACATATACCGCATCATTTTCTATTGTGGAATATGGTGTATAGGAATTATAATTATTACTTGGTAATGGATTTATATCATATTCATTTATAATTTGTTCATCTAACCCAAAGAATATTCTTGCAATAAAATCTTTTATTTCAGAATTTCCATTATATTTTATCTTAGTTATCCAATCTAAATTATTACTATTAATTTCGTAAGTATAAATTATTGTAAACTCTCCTTCGTTTTTTTGTAAAACAATTTTTTGATCTGTTTTTTCAATTAAGTTAGAAGTTGATTGACTAGGAATATTATAACCTTCATGCCAATTTCCATTAAAATTGTATGCTAATCCAGAAGGACTTTCTAAATATTCTATATTATTTATCTTATCTTTTATTTGAATAAGTAAACCTGTATTTTTATCTATATTAAATTCTGCATAATCATTTGAAAGTATATAAGTTGTTGGTCCATAAAAAACAGCGGGCTCTTTTACTGATTCTGGTTCGTCTTCTACTCCAATTATTCCTTCTTGTGTTGTTTTGGTTGTACATTCTCCATTCTTACAAGTTTCTTCATCATTACAATATCTTATCGTACTCCATTCTAAACATTTATCTAAATCATAATTACCACAAGTTTGATATCCATTACCTTCTGCAATACATCCATTATGGTTTATATTAAAACACTCATCTTTACATGGTTGTTTTATTACAGTATTTTCACCAGGAGCAACTGCTTTACCTGTGATAATATCTTTAAATTTGTTAAATAAATTTGTTAAATAATTTTTTTCTTGAATATTCTCTTTAACAACTTGTCCTGTTTGTACATCTGGTTTAGGTTGTCTTTCTATAGATTTTAATATTTTTTCATTAGTATACGTAGCAATATTTCCTAGTTCATCCATAACATTAATTGAAAATTTATAACATTTATTTTTTTCTAAACTAAACACAGCTTCTATATTATGCCCTTCTTCATCGTTTATTAAATTTGAGGAAAAGGTTTTTATTTCTGGATAATAACTTTCAACATTCTTAATTTCTAAACCGTTAACATTCTTTGTAACCCCTTCAAGAATGATATCTATCACGCTATTAACTGATACCAGTATTGACCCTCCTGATCCAACATCAAGTAATTTAACAATTTTATTATTAACACTTACACTTTCTCCAGTTTTTAAGGAATAAGCCTTATCTATAAAAATAGTAGCTGAAAGATTTCTATCATTGGTAAATAAATTACACTCCCCATTTTGTTTTACTTTAATAACATCTGCTATAAAATATGCGGGGTTGTAGACTTTAGTAATTCCAACACCATAATCTATACCACTAAATGCTTTAATTGTTACCTCATCTTTAAAATAATTCCCGGACGGATAATCTATGTTTCCTCCTTCTGGTGGGTCATTGTCTTTTTCTAAACTGAAAATTGTTTCTGCAATTTTTACATTATCTTTAAAGCAACTTAGTTTAGTATCACTATTGAAATCACTGTTTTGATTCCTTAAATAGCTAAAGGAGAATGGATAAGAACCCCCGTTAATATTAAACTTGACAACACGATCATTATTACTATCTACAACATATATGTTGTCAGATGAATCAATTGCAATCCCTTTTGGATAGGTAAAAGTCCCATCAGTACCTTGGTGTGCACTAAACTTTAATATAAACTTACCTTCGCTATCAAATTTTTGAATACGAAGATTAACCAGATCTGCAACGTAAATATTATCAAAAGAATCAATTGCAATATCAATTGGAGAATTAAATTGCCCATCCTCGGAACCTATAGAACCAAATTCATTTATAAAGTTACCATTACCATCAAACTTCTGAACACGATGATTCCATGAATCTGCAACGTAAATATTATCAAAAGAATCAATTGCAATCCCTTTTGGATAATAAAATTCTCCATCTCCACTTCCATATCCCCCAAGTATACTTATGAACTTACCGTTGCTATTAAATTTCTGAACACGATGATGCCGTGAATCTACAACATAAATATTTCCAGATGAATCAATTGCGATACCATTTGGGCCACTAAATTCTCCACCACCAGCACCATCCCCCCCATATTTTCCAAATTTTAATATAAAATTACCTTCACTATCAAACTTCTGAATTTGTGTATGTGACATACTACTTCCCTCTTCTGTAACATAAAGATTATCAAAAGAATCAATCGCAATATATCTTGGTATATAAAACTCTCCATCACCAGAACCAGCTTTACCAATATTCTTTATAAATTTACCTCCACTATCAAATTTTTGAATACGTCTGTTTCCTGAATCTACAACATAAATATTTTCAGATGAATCAATTGCGATACCAAGTGGACCAAAAAATTGTCCATCAGCTATTCCTTTCCATCCAAATTTATTTGTGAGCACATAATCAATGCTGTCAAAAGTATCTATTTTTGGAAATTCAATAGAATCTACTCTGTTTTTAACTTCTTCACTTTCATAAAGGGGAATTGTTAATTTATTAAAATCATAATCTGGTGTTTTATAATAAATTTTATTGTTTTTATATAAAGAATAATCATTAATTAAATTGAAAGTATTATAATCTATATCACAAACTTCTCTTTTTTCGATCTTAATGAGTCTTTCATCAACTAATTTCTTTTCATTATTTAAATTTACTATTAAACGAATTTTCTTTGCTGAACTTTGGGAAATATAACCAAGAATATCATCCTCTACAGGTTCAAAATACACACCTGCGGATTGCCAATCTGTTGGATAATTCTCTTCAGATTCTGAATATAATATTTCATAACTTTCGAAATTTTCACCATAAGCATACCCACGTATTGGAACTTTATCTTGCCCTATAACGATAATTGGATCTTTATAATAATTTTTACTTAATTTTGCAACTGCGTGAATTGGCAACATTTGTAATGCTTTATATGCATTTATTCTTCCAATTCCAACATATTTATCATTTGGTTCAAATACTTGATCAGCAGAACTTTTTATTATACTATAAACTTCATCTGGTTTTAATGTTGGATCTTTTGAAATTAACATTCCAGCTAAACTTGCTGTTAATGCAGATGCTGCAACTCCTGATTCAATTTCAGAACTAACTTTTATACAAAGGGGGTCTTCTGTTAATCCGAATACAAATTTACCTGGTGCTGCAACATCTACAAAGTTTCCATAGTTTGTTGATTCTGTTGGTCTATCATTATAATCTGTTGTAGAAACAACAATTGATTTTTCAAGTTTTTCACCATTATCGGTTCTAGATATATCTAAATTAAGGTTACCACTTCTCCTAATTGTTACAACATTATTATTATAAGCATAACTTATTCCTGAAGAAAAAAAGAAGTAATCTGCAGCCACAAGCAGATTTATTACCCTCGCACCTTTATCTACAGCATACTTTATTGCTGAAGAATCGTTACCAACATCATAATAGATATCCCATAAAATAACCATAACCTTACAGTTTGGGCATAAACTTCTTTCAAAAAATCCCTTGTTTAAATCATAAGAAATTAAACTTGATGTATATGTATTTACTTTTGTTTGAGGTACATCAATATTATCAGTAAAATGATTCCCTTCTCGTTTTAAACCTTTTATGTCATCGATGTAACCATTATCATCATCATCTATAAAATTGTAACCATCTTTTAGTTCTTCTTTATTCACCCAGAACTTTCCACTCATTCCTGGATGATCTAAATCTACACCGTCATTAATATATCCTATATTAGCAATAATAACTCCTTCTCCACCATCTGTTGAATCATAAAGTGTCCACGCTTCTGGCGCATCAATATCTGCATCATCTTTTCCTTTAATACCATTTATTATTTCTTGTCCAAAATTATGCAAATGCCATTGATAATCACTTAAATCTTTTTCAGTAGTGGGGGTTGTAGTTATTTCTTCTTTAGGTAAAGGTTTTTTTACTTCAGTTTTTTCAACTTCTTTTATAATAACTTCTATAGAAGGATTGTAATTAACATTTATACTTTTTACTAAAGAACAAACATTATTATTACAGGCTTTAACATCTATTATATTTTCACCTTCATTTAGTTTTACTGCGAGGTTCCATGAATTAGAACCATAGGCTAATTCCCAATCTCCTATATTAACACTTACTTCGACTTTATCAGCATTTTTAGCAGTTCCTTCAACTAAAAGTAATTCATTATTAACTTGTGTATTGTGTTTAGGGTAATTTAAAGAAACAGTTGGTTTTATTACAGTATTTTCACCAGGAGCAACTGCTTTACCTGTGATAAAAATTTCTTTAATATTCTTCCATAAATCATCTAAAGTTAATGGTTCTTCAGCATTAACAGAACTAATAGAAATAAATAAAGTAATTAAAATTAATAATCCTAAAATCCTCTTTTTCATACTAAAATTTATAGAATATAAAGTATATAAAATTAACTCAAACTAATTTTTTTAATATCCGCTAAATTTTTAATATTCTTTATTATTTTCATTACATCATCTAATGAGCCCATTTTTATTCTGATGTTGCATTCTGCTAAATCCTTGTTTAATGTTTTTGCATCTGCTTTCTCAATAGCTATGTTCAAGGAAGAGATATTATTCAACACGTCTGCAAATAACCCAACTCTGTCGTGAGCAATTACCCTAATATTTACAACTAAACCAAAATCATTGTTCCAAAATACATTCACTTTTTTTAATTTCTTGTCTTTTGCACTTTCACAATCTTTTTTATGAACTGTAACTTTGTTGTTTTTTGTGCTTAAACCAATAATATCATCTTTTGGAAGGGGGTTGCAGCAATCAGCTAACTTGATGAAATTAGTCTTTAAATCACAATCAACTATACTCTTTTTGCTGATTTCGATCTTTCTTAAGTTTCCAACTGGAATTTCTTCTCTTATTTTCAGATAGTGCATTATCTTGCTTCTGGCTTTAGGAGATCTTACAAATTTTAACCACCCCCTGTTTGGTTTTTGATTTTTTGAAGTTAAAACTTCTACAACGTCCGAGTTCTTTAAATTATATTTTATATTTACAAATTTCCCATTTACCTTCCCGCCAATGCATTTATTCCCCAAATCAGTATGCACGGCATATGCAAAATCTACAATTGTTGCATCTTTTGGAACTTGGATAATGTCACTTTTAGGGGTAAAAACAAAGATACTCTCTCCAAATAAATCTACCTTTAATGTTTCCAAGAACTCTTTGCTAGAATCATCTTTTATTCTAAGAATGTCTTTAATTATTCCAAGTTTTTTCTCAAAATTAACATCGCCTTTTAATTTTTTATATTGCCAATGGGCTGCAACCCCTTCTTCAGAAATTTTATCCATTTCTTTTGTTCTAATTTGTATTTCCACAGGCTCATCATCAAATATTACTATTGTATGAAGGCTCCGATACATGTTCGGTTTTGGATTTGCGATGTAATCTTTAAATCTGTCCATTACCGGCTTAAACAGATTATGAACAACTCCAAGAGCTTCGTAACATTCTTTAACCTCATCAACAATAATCCTCAATCCAATTAAGTCATACATCTTATCAAAATCATAGTTTCTTTCTGTAATCTTTTTATATATACTATAAAAATTCTTAACCCTTCCTGTTATTTCTGCATTAATATTATTTTTTCTTAATTCTTTCTCTAGTGTTGCTTTAATTTTATTAATCTTAATTTCTCTTTCGTGTCTTTTTTTAGAAACTTTTTCTCTTAAATCATTGTATATTTTTGGTTCCAGATATCTAAACGCTAAATCTTCTAACTGCCATTTTATGTTTGCCAATCCCAATCTATATGCAATCGGAGCATAAATATCAAGTGTTTCTTTAGATATCCTCTTTATTTTATCTTCACGGAAATATTGCAAAGAACGCATATTATCTAGCCTATCGGCTATTTTTATTAAAATAATACGCATATCTCTAGTACTTGCTATCAACATCTTCCTTAGACTTTCAGCCTGCCTTTCAAAATGATCTGGAATTCTTATCTTATTTATTTTTGTAACTCCCAGGACAATGTTTGTTACCTCGTCTCCAAATTCTGTCCTTAGGGCATTCTCACTAATATTTGTGTCCTCTAAAACATCATGAAGCAAACAGGCAGCTATTGTTACCTCATCTAATTTTAAATCAGCTAAAATTTTAGAGGCTCCTAATAAATGATACATGTGCTCATGACCAGATTCCCTCATTTGATTAAAGTGGGCCATGGAAGCAAAGTTATACGCTTTATTAATTAAGTTAAAATCAGCATTTGGAGCATATTTCTTAATTCGGTTGATAAGATCTTCAATTTTCATATATATTTATATATCTACAATCTTTAAAAACCTTATTTTATACCTAATTTTATGAGATATCATCGACAGGAAATTTTAATTGGAAAAGAGAACCAAGAATTGCTTAGCAAGAAAACTATTGTTATTGTTGGGTTAGGAGCTTTGGGAAGCAACTCGGCCAATTTATTAGCAAGAGCTGGTGTAAACTTAATCTTGATAGATTATGATAAGATTGATTTAACTAACTTGCAAAGGCAAAATAATTTTAATGAGCAAGACATTAATAAAAATAAAGCCTTAACCTCAAAAGAGCATCTTGAAAAAATTAATTCAAGCATAAAGATTAAAGCTCATGATATTAAATTAGATAATAAAAATATTTCTTTATTAAACTCAGATTTGGTTTTGGATTGCACAGACAACCTAGAAACTAGATTTTTGATAAATGATTATTGTGTTAAAAATAAAATTCCATGGATACATGCAGCTGCTATTAAAAAACATGGGTTAATCTTTAATATAATTCCAGGAAGAGCCTGCTTTAATTGTATCTATAAAAATATTAACTCTTTTGAAATGTGCGAGGATGTTGGTGTTCTAAATACAATAACAACTTTGATTTCTAGTTTGCAGGTTAATGAGGCAATTAAAATATTATTAAATGAAAATTATGAAACTAACTTAATAAGGGTAAATCTTGAGAATAACTCTTTTGATAAAATAAAAATTAATAAAAATCCAGAATGTGAAGTTTGCAAAGGAGAAGCTTTAAATAAGAAGTTTAAGCTTGAATTATGCAGGAGCAAGACAACTTTAAGCGTTAAAACTCATAAAAATTTAAATTTAGATAAGATTAAAGATGAATTTGGAGAGTTAAGAGATGCTGGAAATACTATATTAATCGAAGTTGATAACCAACAAATTATTATAAACAAACAAGGAGAGATTATATTCAAAACATTAAGAGATGAGAATAAAGTTATGGAAATAGCTAATAAAATTTATGAAGTTGGAACCTCTTAAGTTAATTAAAATCAATTTTGAAAAATTTGTAAATATACCAAAATATGATCTTAAACTATTGAAATATTTATTTTTTTAAGGTTAATGAGGATTATTTCTTCTACTAAATATTTAAACGATTCGTCATCTCTTTTCGTTGATCTTTTTGTTAAATTAAGATACAAATCAAAATAACCTAAAGGTAAATCCAATACAGGAATTCCATGACCTCTTAAGATGTGCAACATTAATAATCTTGAAATTCTGCTGTTTCCATCAATGAAAGGATGAATCCTTTGAAATTCATTATGAAAGAATGAGGCAAGATCAATAATATCTTTAATACTCCCTTTTTCCGACTCAAAATCTTTATATTTTTTTATTAATTCATTTATTTTTAATGGGATAAATTGCCAGTCACAAGTTTTAAAATTTGGATTGAGTTTTATCCCTACGTTCTGTTTTCTAAATTCTCCAGCACCATGAATGTGTTGCATAGCTATTTTATGATAATTTAAAATTAAATTTATGTCTAACTTTACATCCTTTTTAGTATTTTCTATCATTAAATCCACAGCTTTTTTATAATTTGTAACTTCATTAATATGATTTAATTTATATTTTTCTGGAATGATATCCTCCAAAATTAATTTTTGTGTTTCGGGTAAAGTTAAAGGATTTCCTTCCAAGTTTAAACTTGAGTAAGTAAAATTAGCTTTTTGCTTTTTATCTAAATCTTGTATAAAATTATAATATATTTTTAAGTTCCTTTTATACTTTTTTAATTCTTTTTTTATTTCATTTATAAAATCCTTTTTTTTTGGAATATAAAATTTAACCTCCTTTTTAAAGAACTTCATTAAATCGATCAAGAAATGATGCCTTAGTAGTTTGCATTTTAATGGCTTTCTTGAAGTTATTAATAAGAATCCATATCTGCTTAATAATAGAGTATAAAAATTAAATGTTTGTGGATGTATTTTTATGTCCTTTATAGTAAAGAACTCTTTTTTAGAAGCTTTTTCGAGAAATTCTAGCATTGTATTCTTGAGCATTAAATTATAGTTTATACCATTTCTGACACAAAAAGAGATTAAATTAAATAGTTTTATTGAGTTCTCGTTATGAATAATCTTTATGTTAACATCCCTTTTTATATAACCTTTTTTCTCTAATTCTAAAATTTTATTAAAAAAAGTTTGATATTCGCTTTTAGGCTTGTTTAGAGCCTTTACTACATCAATTGGCTTAAGTTCGCCTTTAGTTGCAATGACATAAAATATATCATAACTTGATACCATAATGATAATATATAATAATCATTTATAAATGTTTCTATTATTCACTTTTTATTTATATTTAATAAACTTTTTATGAATAATAAGCTTAGAAATTACAATAGTCTTTAATGTTTTAAATCATAGAATACAGTTACCACTTTTAAAAAGTTATAAAACGAAAGCTTTATATACTATTTATACTTACTAAAAAGTAGCAAAATATACATAAATATAACATAAAATGGGAAAAACATTTACAATCACAAAGAAATTTTAGAATATTACAAACAAGAAATTAGTATTTTTCTTAAAAATGATTTGAAATTAGAACTACATCATGAAAAATCTAAGATAATTTCTTTGCATAAGGGGATAAAATTTTTAGGATTCAGGAATTTCTATTATTTTAGGCTATTAAAGAAAAGCAATGTTGAACAAATTAAAGAAAATTTAATATTATGGGTTAAACTTGATGAAAATGATTTAGATGCTAGACTAGAGGGCTGGAAGGCTCATGCTTATTACTCAAATAGCTATAATCTAGTCAAAAAATTAAATTTATAAACCATAAAAATTCTTAACTTTATGATTAAAGCAATAATATTTGACATTGGTGGTGTGGTTGTTTATGAGATAGATAACATTATAAAGAAAAAATTAGATAAAAAATTTAGAAATAAATTTGATAAATATTCCAGCTTAATGGATTCTGGAAAATTAACTTTAAAACAAGTTGAGAATATTTATAAAAAATTAACTAAAAAAAACTTATATTCCCTTTATGTTAATACTGCAAAGAAAGGTGATATAGACAAAAATGTTAAAAACTTGGTATTTAAATTAAATAAAAAATACAAGGTTGTTTACTTATCGAATACATTTAAAGAGCATTATTTAACTAGGAGAAAACAAGGGGCTTATACGGGGTTTTTATTCGGAATTAATTCTTACAAATATAAAATGAGAAAACCAGAAACAAGAATCTTCAATTTGATGCTTAAAAAATTAAATCTTAAATCTTATGAATGTGTATTCATAGATGATAGGAAAGATAATATTCAAGCTGCGAAAAAATTAAAATTTAATGCAATTTTGTTTAAAAATTATTCAAAATTAATTAAGGATTTAAGAAAACTTGATATTGGAGCATGAAAGCTTTATCTTTAAAACAACCCTGGGCAGAATTAATTGTTCAAGGTAAAAAAATTATTGAAACCAGGAAATGGAAAACTAATTTTAGGGGAGGATTTTATATTCATTCTTCAAAATCTTATGATAAGGATTATTGTGAAGAGCTTGGAATTAAAAATCTAAATACTGGGGTTATCATTGGCAAGGCAGAGTTAATTGATGTTAAGGAATATAAAAATGAAGATGAATTTAAAAAAGATTTTGACAAACATTTTGCTAAAAAATTTGTGAAATACGGATTTTTATTAAAAAACATCAAAAGAATTAAACCCATTCCTTATAAAGGACAATTAAACTTTTTTGAGGTTAAGTTATGAAAGCTTTAGTTTTATTATCTGGAGGTTTTGATAGTGCAGTGGCCATTCATTTAATGAAAGATGATTTAGATATAATTGCCTTGCATTTTTCTTTAGAACCATTTACAGATAATTCTCCTGAAAAAAAATCAATTGAATTATGCAAAAAACTGAAAGTTAAGGAGATGTATGTTATTAACCATTCTGAAGAACACTCCGAAATTGCTAAAAAATGTAATCAAAGATATTACTATGTTCTTTCTAGAAGATTAATGTATAAGGTTGCAGAAAAGCTAGCTAAAACTTTAAAATGTAAATATTTGTTAGATGGTTGTAATATCGGACAAGTTTCTAGTCAAACTTTATCTAATTTATCTACTATAAGCAAAGCAGTTGACATTCCAATTTTACGTCCACTATTATGTTATGATAAGGATGACATAATTAATTTAGCTAAGAAAATAGGAACTTATGAAATATCCAAAGGAAAAGAGATGTGCAATGTCCTTGGTCCAAAACATCCGGCTACAAAATCAGATGAAGAAACAATTTTGAAAGAAGAATCAAAGATTGATATTAACAAGCTAATAGAAAGCTCTTTGGAAAACTTAAGAAAGGTTTTATAAATTCTTAAATTAGTTAAATAGTATGGTAAATGTGTTTATTGAAAGAGAAAATAAAACTGTGAATGTTAAGGGGGATAATGCTAATGAAATACTTAACAAATTAAATATAAATCCAGAGACTGTGCTAATATGCAGAAACAACGAACTTATCTTATTAAACTCTAAAATAAATGAAAATGATGAATTAAAATTATTAAGTGTAATTTCAGGTGGCTAAGCACGTTCGTAAGGACTAAATCTTGTGGTTAAATCTCTATATTTTTTAACATCAACTTGTTCTTTAAACTCATCCTTAATTGAATTATAACGATCTACAATGTCTCTTATACAACCATATCCCATCTCTCTTATGCTTAAACTTAATTCATCTGCATTAGATAATAGTTTTTCCAGTGTTGTGTTTATATCTTCTACCTTTAATGACTCTTCTGTTGTTGTAATTAAATGATGACCTTCGACAGCATAACTAATTGCATCTGCAAAATCATGAAAATCATTCTTACAAACTTCCCATAAATAATTCCAATAAACTTTTTTATAATTACTTTTTATTCCTTGATGATAAAATGATCTAAATAAAGCTTTAATATTTGAAAGCTCAATTGGAATCTTGGCTAAAGATTTTCTTTTCCTATTCTTAAGATATTCAAGGGTTCTTGAAAAGTACATTTCGGCAGAATTAATATACTCTACTACTTCTCTATGCCTATTGAGGATGACGTTTTTATCAATAACATTACCATCCCTATCATGTGGGATATAACTTAGTTGCCTTGTAAATATCCCCGAATCACCAGCATATCTTACGTCTTTTACAAGTCTGTCTTGTTTTAAATATCTACTATAATCTGGTGTGTCTGGCAATATTCCCAATGGACCTACCATGGCAATACTAATCCTTGATTTTTGAATAAAATCCTTCATTAACTCAGAAATATTATCTGGATCGGTATCAAATCCAATAATAAAACCAGCTTGTGCTTTAAAATAATATTCTTGAATTTTTTTTATCTTTTCTAGCATTGTTTTTTTGTTTCCCCCGTTTTTAGATTGGAGATTTTTTTGACCGCCCATGAATTTTAAACTTTCTTCTGAAGGAGACTCTAATCCAAAAAAGACTTGGCCGAAACCTGCATTGCGCATTGCTTCCATTAATTTTGGATTGTCATACATTCTTAAACTCGCTTGTGTAAAAAAACTAAAAGGATAATCGTGTTCTTTTTGCCATTGCTCAACATCAGACAATAATGGCATTATTGACTCTTGATTCCCAACAAGATTATCATCGACCATCATTATGGATCCTTTCCATCCTAAGTCATGAAGCAATTGAAGTTCTTGCAGTACTTTTTTACCTTGTTTTGTTCTTGTGGTATTCCCATACAAAGAAGGAATATTACAAAAAGTACAATGTTCAGGACAACCCCTTGTAATTTGAATAGCCATTGCAATGTAATCTTTAAAGGAGTCTTGAATTAAATCGAATCTTTGAATAGGTACGTTTTCCAGATTTGAAAATATCTTTCTTTTATCTATTATGGTTCTTTCAGGTTTGTATCCTTCTAAAACCATTTTTTCTAAATTCTCCATGAATCCTTGTTCAGCTTCTCCTAAGAAAAAGTTACCATATCCATCCATTTCATTAAAGTATTGTGTTGCTAATGGTCCTCCAATTAAGATTGGTTTCTCAAATTCATTAGATTTTTTAATTAAATCTTGTGTAGGCTTCCAATGTATTATCATCGAAGAAGTTAAGACAACATCTGCCCATCTCATGTCATCATCATTTAATCTATTAACATTTGTATCTATTACTCTAATCTTATAATCCTTAGGCAACATTCCAGCAACTGTTAATAATCCTGCTGGCTGAAAAACTGATTTTTTACCAGCTATCTTCAATGCCTCATCAAAACTCCAGAATGTTATTGGATTTTTTGGGTATACTAATAACGCATTTGGCATTAAATTTAGAATACTCGAACTTTTATAAAATTATCTGATAAAAACTAAAATGATTAAATGCAACTTCGGGTGGTTGAATTTTCAATTTTTACTATTTTGATAAACTCTATATAAGCTTCAGATAATTTTGTCCTTAGGTCTTTTAATAAACTAAAATACCTAATCTCTTCTTCGTTAAAACTGCTTTTTATTTTAGAAAAATATTCTCTTCCTCTCATTTCATCAAAACCTTCCTTAACCTTGGCAAAGTACTCCTTATCAACACCACGAGCTACTTCTTGAATTTTTTCATATAAAGGTTTAGCTTCGTGGATAATTGTTAATGATTTACTTCCTTGGGCTATCTTTTCTAACTCATTAAAATCTTCTTCCGCTTCTATAAAATCAAATCTAGTTCCTAAACTATGAATTAAATCTTGTATATAATCCCAGAAATTTTTTGCTTTTTCTATCTCTACTCTTTTCCATGTATAACCATCGGAATCCATAATTTTAAAAAACCACGATTATTTATAAACTTTATGCCTTGCAAAAATTGCTTAAACAAACCTGTAATTAAGCTAACTAATAACAATATTCAGTTATGTAAACAGCATTTTGTTAAATATTTTGAAAGAAAAGTTCTCAGCACGATTAAAAATTACAAGTTAATAGACAAGAATGATAAAGTTGGAGTTGCTGTTTCTGGTGGAAAAGATAGCTTAAGTGTTTTAAACATCTTAAATATGTTAAAGGAAAAAACAAGGAGATTCACCTTAGAGGCTATTGCCATAGATGAGGGTATTGAAGGTTATAGGGATGAGACTTTAGAAACTGCAAAGAAATTTTGTAAGCAAAATAAAATTAAATTACATATTTTTTCATATAAAAATGAATTTGGAGATACTTTAGATAATTTTCTTAAAAAAAGCAAGATGAAAGCTTGTTCTATGTGCGGACCTTTTAGAAGGTATTTATTAAATAAAAAAAGCAAAGAACTTGGATTTACTAAATTAGCTACTGGACATAACCTAGATGATGAATCTCAAACAATAATGATGAATTACTTTAGGAGAAATCTAGAAACCTCTGCAAGACTTGGCCCAATAAGTGGAATTACAAAAGATAAAAGATTTATTAAGAGAATTAAACCATTGTACCTAGTTACTGAGAAAGAAGTTGCTACTTATGCTTTTTTAAAAGGATTAACAACCAAATTTAATGAATGTCCACATAACTCAGATTCTTATAGGGGCGATGTTCGAGATTTATTAAATAACATGGAAGCGAAATATCCTGGAACTAAACATAGCATAATTACAAGTTTCTTAGAATTACTTCCAATATTAAAGGAAAGCTTTAAAGGTTTTATTCCTATACAAAGTTGTAAAAATTGTGGAGAGCCAAGTTCACAAGAAATTTGCCAGACTTGTAAAATAGTTGAAATATTAAAGAAGAAAGGTTAACCTTTTATACTTTTCTTAATTAATTACGTTATGACATGTGGAACAGCTGTTCTTGAAAGAAAATGGGATAACTTAACCTCTAGCTTAGTAAATGGCTTTTCTTTAGATTTTATAATAGAAGATATGGTTAACCTAGAAAGATCAGATACTCACATTATTCCTGAAGAAAAAATAGAATGTTCTTACCAAAGTATTATTGATTTGTGTATTAAAAACAAAAAAACAGAACCATACGTATTAAACGCTTTACTGGATTTAAGAGACAGGAGATATGTCCCGGATCACAACTTACTGCGCTTAAGGGAAGTGTTAACAGATCTTAATAAAGATTATTTACGTGAGACACGAGATCTTCTAGAAAATTTTCAGTAAATCTGCGATGTATAATAAAATAGCTAAGTCTTACAATGAACTTCATAAAGAAGAACAAATTAAGAAATTAAATATTCTTAAAAAAAATGTTAAAATTATCCCCCCATTATTAGACGTCGGTTGTGGCACAGGAATAAGCACAAATTATTTTCATGTTGTAAGCATTGGAATAGATAATTCTAAGGAAATGATTGCACAAGGTAAAGAAGGAAATTTAATTCACGGAAATGCTGAGGAATTACCTTTTCCAGATAAATCTTTTAATACTGTAATAAGTGTTACAGCTTTTCATAATTTCAATGACATGGAAAAAGCTTTGTTTGAAATAAAAAGAGTTAGCAAAAATAATAATATTGCTATAACTTTCTTAAAAAAATCTAAAAAAATAAATGAGTTTAGGGGAACATTAAAGAAATATTTTAAATTTAAAGAAATTGATTGTGATAAAGATATTTTATTTTTAATTGGTTAAGCTATAAACCATCAATTCGAATATTTTTTAAACTTTTCTGCAAAATAACTTACATGGCAAGCATTGGCATAGATTTAGATGAGGTAGCGATCAATTTTATAGATCCATTCTGTGAATGGCATAACCTAAATTACGGAACTAACTTGACTAGAGAAGGTGTATACTCTTTCAAGCTTCATAAAGTAATGAATTGTAGTCAAGAAGAGGGTATTGAAAGAGTGCTTAAATTTCAGAGAAGTCATTATTTTGAAAACTTAAAACCATTCCCAGATTCTGTAATTGGAATCAAAGCCCTTTCACAAGATAATAATTTACATATTGTTACTAGCAGGTTAACTGAGTTTGGCAAACAAACGCAACGGCACATTAATCTTCTGCCAAATGTTTTTTCCGGAGTTTATACTACTGGAGCTTATCCTGGAGAGTATTCGCCAAGTATAATGAAATCAAGCATTTGTAAAAAGCTTGGAATTACAACAATTTTAGAAGATAATCTTGATGAAGCTCTTGATTGTGCAAAGAATGAGATTAGAGCTTTATTATTTAATCGCCCTTGGAATCAAACTAATCACCTTAACGAGTATATTACAAGAATTTATTCTTGGCAAGATGCCTTAGAAAAAATATAAAAAGAAAAAAGGCTGGTTTGCACCAGCCGTAAAAGGGCATTTCAAGGGGGTCAAAGAAGTCTACTCTGCCCTAAAGTATGATTTAGCCTCTTTTTTAAAAAATAAAAAAAGAGGAAAGTTGTTTATCTGTTTCTGTGAACCATCTCTATTCCAAGTTCACTACTTAATCTTGTGGACTCTGCAGATTGCTTGTTTTTATCAACTTTTCCAATTACATAAGGTGAGTTAACCCCTGTTATAATTGTCATTACTCTTAATCTGTTGTTCATGTCTTCTGAGATTCTCGCACCCCATATAACTTGCGCATCTGGGTCTAAAGACTTAGTTACAATTTCTCCAACTTTGTTTACTTCATCTAATGTTAAGTCATCTCCACCTGTAATGTGGATTAAGGCTCCAGTTGCTCCGTCATAAGTTACATCTAATAACGGATTGCTTAAAGCTCTCTTTACAGCTTCCTCTACTCTATGTTCTGTATCACTCTCTCCTATCCCAATGACGCTTACTCCGCCTGAGGTCATAATAGCTTTAACATCTGCATAGTCTAAGTTAACTAAACTTGGAACTGCAATTGTTTCAACTATTCCTTTAATCATTGTTGAAATAAGTTCGTTAGCTACTGCAAATGCTTGTTTTAATGGTAAGTTACCAGCTATTTGTACTAATCTGTTATTATCAATTACAATTACTGTGTCAGAAGCTTGTCTTAATTGTTGCAATCCAAACTCTGCTTTGTCTACTCTTGCCTTTTCAATATCTAACGGCATTGTTACTGTTCCTATGACAATAGCATTCATTTCTTTTGCAACTTTTGCAATTACTGGTCCTGCTCCTGTACCAGTTCCTCCACCCATTCCTGCGCAGATAAATACCATATCTGCATCTTTTAGAGCTTCTCTAATCTCATGTAAATTTTCTTTTGCTGACTCTGCTCCTTTTTGTGGAAAACCACCACATCCTAACCCTCTATTAATCTCAGCACCAATCAGAATTTTATGATCAGCCTCACTTATATCTAAGTGTTGTTTGTCTGTATTACATGCAATAATGTCTGCACCTTGGATACCTTTTCTGTATAACCAAGATACCATATTATTTCCACCGCCACCAACACCAATAACCTTGATGTTAGCTTGCCCTACATTCGACATCTGTTCTTTTCCAAAATTTTTAGATCCTTCCAAAGCGTTTTGTATTATGAAGTCCATTTTTTATTCCCCCGTTTTTTTTCTCCTTTTGTTTTTGATTGTGAGATATATGTTTCCGGAAACGTAAGCTTTATATATTAGTTAACATATACCTATCTTTAGAAAGGGTTTTTACGCCAATAAACACTCTTTTAACTAACGCGAAACTTTCAAGAACAAAGCTTTCATCGATTGTCAAACACGATTTTGTCGCCAAACAAAATCAAGTCATGATGAAATCTTTACTTAATTTACTTAATTGTAACTTCTTTAATTGTTATACTTGTATTTAAAGGTTATTAAAATTCAAAATATATCTTTAAGAATATAAATCTTATTTAATTTACACATTTTAAGTAAATGCAATGAAAAAAAATAATTACAAGGATGGAGATTATTTAGAAATTTTCACAAGCGAAGATAATTTCAAGGGTCATTTAATACCATCGACAGATAAGAATATTTATGTTATAAAGCTAGATTCTGGTTATAATATGGGCATTAAAAAAAATAAAATAAAAAAAATTTCCTTGATTAAAAAGAATATTCCTAAAAAAGAGAAATTAGCTAAAATTGTGCATAACGAGAACCTACCCACAATTTCTATTTTGCATACTGGTGGAACTCTAGCTTCTAGGGTAAGCTATGAGACTGGAGCAGTATCTGCGAGCTTTACAGCAGAGGAAATTCTAGCAATGTTTCCAGAACTTGAGAAGAAAGCAAATGTTCATTCTCATTTGATAAGCAACATGTTTTCAGAAGACATGAGATTTGCACATTATAATTTAATAGCAAAAGCAATTGAAAAAGAAGTTGACAAAGGTGTTAAGGGAGTAATTATAACTCATGGCACAGATACTATTCATTATACTTCTGCAGCTTTATCTTTTATCTTAGAAAATTTAAACATTCCAGTTATTTTAGTTGGATCTCAAAGAAGTTCAGATAGAGGATCAAGCGATTCTGAATTAAATCTACTTTGTGCAGTTGACTTCATTATTAAAACAGACTTCAAAGGAGTTGCTATTTGCATGCATGAATCAATGTCAGATGAATCTTGTTTGATCCTGCCTGGACTAAAAACTAGAAAACTGCATTCTTCAAGAAGAGATGCCTTCAAAGTTGTTAATGCTCTTCCAATTGCCAGAGTTTTTAGACAAGGTAAAATTGAAACTTTATCTGATTATAATAAAGAAAGTTTTGGGAAATTAAAATTAAAATTAATAAATGAAAAACTTAAAATTGGTATGCTTAAAGTTCATCCAAATATGTATTCTAGTGAGATAAAAAATTATTCTAGCTTTGATGGATTAGTTATAGAAGGAACTGGACTTGGTCATATGCCTATTAATACCTTAAATAATTTAACTAAGGAGCATGCTTTAATTTTTAATGAATTAAGTAAACTAGCTAAGAAAATTCCAGTTATTATGACTACCCAGACTTTATTTGGCAATGTTAACATGAATGTTTATTCTACTGGAAGAAAGTTATTAGAAGTTGGTGTTTTGGGAAATTACTTAGATATTATGCCGGAAGTAGCTTTTATTAAACTAGCTTGGTTATTAAGTAATCACAATAAAAACGAAGTTAAAGATTTAATTAAAAAGAATTTACGTGGCGAAATTAATAAGAAAATAACTGGAAAAGAATTTCTAGAATAAAGAAAATTAAAAAACACCCAACAAAGAAGTTGGAAGTTTCCATAATGGAATTAAAAAATCATAAAGGCAGCAAGTTTAAGGTTACTAGAAGATATCCAGAACTGTTAGTAGCTGAAACCAAACTGTTTAAATCCAAAGAAAAAGCAAAGAAGCAATTTGAAGGGTGGCTAAAATAACTCTTCAAATTCACCCACCCTAGACTTTAAAATATCGATTAGTTCTGGTTGTTTATAATAATAATTATCAGGAATATTTAAAGAAAGAATCCTTTTTTTAATGTAATCTTTAGGAAATCTTTTTGCTATTTCTTTCCTTTGAAAATCATCCATGACTAAAATAACATCAGCCCAATTAAGCTCTTTTGAGGTAACCGGGTTCTTATTAAATAAACCAGCAGATTTTGTACTAAATTTAGCCTTAAATAACTCTTCAGCTGTTTTACTTCTATTTTCGTTTTGGTTGCAAATAAATAATATCTTCATAAAATTGCATAATGCTCTAAATAATATAAACTTTACTATTAATCTACGCTTCTTGATATATTAAATAAAATTGAATGGAATAAAAACCTTAATAAAGAAATAATAACTTTAAATTGGTATGGAACTTAATTATAAAGAAATTGGCTTTCGTTGCGGTATTGAAATTCATCAACAAATTTCTAACCAAAAGCTTTTTTGTAAATGTTCCACCCAATTTAAAGAGAGAAATTTAGAATTAGAGTTCTTAAGAAAATTAAGAGCATCTGCAGGGGAACTAGGTTATGTAGATATTGCAGCAGAATTTGAACAATCGAGAGACCGCGAATTTGTTTATCATGGTTACGAAAATGAGTATTGTCTTGTAGATTGCGATGATCAGCCACCCTACGAGATTAATAAAGATGCTCTAATAACTGCTTTAAGCGTATCAAAACTATTCAACTTTAATATTGCAGATGAAATAATAGTAATGAGAAAGGTTATAATTGATGGAAGCGCTTGTAGTTCTTTTCAAAGAACAGCTTTGATTGGAACTGGGACTAAAGATTCTTTTATAAAAACATCTTTTGGAAATGTTAGGGTTACAAGTTTATGCTTGGAAGAAGATGCTTGTAAAATTGAAAAAATAGAAGGAAATAAGGTTTATTATTCTTTGTCAAGACAAGGAATACCTTTGCTTGAAATAAGAACAGAGCCAGATATAAAAACCCCAGAACATGCTAGAGAAACAGCCGAAAAAATTGGGATGATATTAAGGAGTTTTCCTAATATTTTAAGGGGTATAGGAACAATAAGGCAAGATGTAAATCTAAGCATTAAAAACAAGGCTAGAATAGAAATAAAAGGATTTCAGGAGTTAAGAGTAATGCCAAAAATAATTGAAAATGAAATTCAAAGGCAACTTAAGTTATTGAAAGAGAATAAAAAAATAAATCCAGAAGTTCGGAGGGCCAATGATGATGGGACCACCACATTTTTACGTCCTTTACCTGGTTCAGCACGTATGTACCCAGATACAGATATCCCAGGAATTTTAATAACAAAAGATTTGATAAAAAATATTAAATTACCAAAACTAATTAATGAACAAATTGATGAAATAAAAAATAAACATAACTTGAGTAAAGAATTAAGCTCTGAAATAATAAAGAAAAAAATAAATCTCAATGCTTATGTATCTAAATACAAAAATATTAAAGTTGGATTACTTTCGGGCATGTTGTTAATGTATCATGAAGAACCTAATTTAGAAAGAGCCTTAGATCTATTAAATTCTGGGAAAATAACAAAAGACGTTTTTGAAGATGTTGTTAAAACAGGAAAAGCTGAAATTAGTAAAGTTAATTTAAGTGAGATTGAAAACGAAGTTAAAAAAATAATCAAAGAAAAACCAGAGTTAAGTGTAAATGGTATTATGGGAATGTTAATGGCGAATTATCGTGGGAAAGTTGAAGGAAAGAAACTAATTGAAATAATAAACAAATATGCCACTAAATAATTAATAGTTAAATTTATAACCAAAAAAGTTACATTATTAACATGAAATTTAAACATATTTTAATATTTTTGTTGGTAATGGTTCTTTATTTTGTTACAAACAGACTAAATGTTGGAAGAGAAGTTTATGACTTTGGAATATTCTTAGATAACTTAATTCCTCTGGTAACCTGGTTTGTTTATTTTTACCTAGCATACTTTATATTGATGTTAATTCCATTTTTTATATCAAATAATACAAAAAGTTTAACATGGCGATATTGTGTTTCAATAATTGTTTCAAGCTTATTTTTTGTAATCATTCCGACTAGTATTTACAGGCCTTTGTTAGAAAATGTAAACTTAAATAATTATTTAGTTAACATGATTCATTATTTAGACAAGCCATATAACTTGTTTCCTAGTTTGCATGCAGCATTATTAACACTATCTTTCATGTTTTTATACAAACATGATAAAAAATTATCTTATAAATTATCACCTTTATTTATATTAAGTTTTATTTCAACAGTTTTCATCAAACAGCATTATGCTCTTGATTTAATTGGTGGAGTTTTAGTAGCATTAATTTCTATTAAAATTGCCGATAAATTTGAAAAGGTGGTTTAGTTGTACGAATATTTAATCTCGATGTCCCTGTTAGGGATATTCTGGTTAATTTTGTTTTTAAAATTTAAAGACTTAAGAAAAGCGATGGTTTTTTCAGGTTTTTTATATATGTTTCTCATTGTGATCTCCTTTTTCATCACAAAAATTTTATCTTACTCTTTTAATTTAACTTGGAAATATGTTCCAGATTATTGGAATCCAACTACATTTTTAAATCTGGGGGAAATTACCGGTGGCGTTGCGATAGAGGATTTATTATTTATGTTATTTTTTGGAGGTATTGTAACTGTGTGTTACGAAATCTTTTTTAAAAAAAGAATTTTAAAATCTAAAAAAAATCAGCATAGGTTGGCAATAATAATCTTTTTTGTTAGTTATGTTGTTGTCGCTCTAATTAACTCTTTTAATGTTATCTACAATCTTATAATCCCTAGTTTTACCACTTTCTTGATTATTATCATACAAAGAAAAGATTTGATTAAACATGCAGTTTATAGTGGTTTAATATTCTTGTTTTTATATTTTATTGGTTTTTTTATATTTAATCTTTTGTTTCCAAACGCATTAGAAAATTATTGGAACTTATCTTCTTTAAGCGGAATTAGTGTAATAAATGTTCCGATTGAAGAGTTAATGTATGCGGCCTCTTTTGGTTTGATGTGGGGGCCAATGTACGAATATGTAAAAGGGAAGAAGGTGATGTAGTTGTTTAAGTGGTATGGTATTTTAGGAACATTAATGATATTATTTTCTGAATTAAATTTTTATTTTAAAATAGAACCATTTGCTTCGTGGTATTTTCCAATAATTTGGTTTGGTTATATTTTATTGATTGATGCTATAATCTACAAATTAAAAGCACATTCTCTTATAATGTCGAGAAAAGAACAATTTGTTAAAGCTTTGATAATATCTGCATTAATCTGGTGGTTGTTTGAGATAATAAATTTTAAAACTGAAAATTGGGATTATGCTGGTGTTTTACCCCAAATTTGGACAATTAAAAAACTTTATGGAACAATTGCCTTCTCAACTGTCTTGCCTGCTATAATAGAAACTTTTGAATTACTGAAATCATTTAGATTCTTTAATAAAATTAAATTAATTAAATATCATAAGATTACACATCATTTTTTGAATAATATGTTTCTTACTGGGATATTAATGATTCTTTTAAGCATTGTATGGCCAAATTATTTTTTCCCATTTATTTGGCTGGCTTTCTTTTTTATCTTGGATCCAATAAATTATATAAACTCTCAACCAAGTATTATTGGATATTGGAAATCTGGAAATCTTAAAGTTCCTTTGATCTTGATAGTTGCCGGAACTGTTTGCGGTGTTTTATGGGAATTCTGGAATTATTATGCTGTTACAAAATGGTATTATGAAATTCCCTTTGTTGGATTTTTTAAAATATTTGAAATGCCTGTCTTAGGATATTTGGGATATGGACCATTTGCACTTGAACTTTTTGCAATGTATTATTTTGTCAGAAGTTTACATATTAAGAAAACAACTCATTCATTATTGGAATTAGAAAAAATTTAAATTAATGTTAAATCTTATTAAACACCATATTTATCTTTATTTTTTATTCCTTCTTGAAGTTTCATGGCATAATCTAAGAATCCAAGTAAAGACTCGTAACCTGTTTCTATCCTTGGATTTAATGGACTTGTATTTTTAATTGCTTTTTTTAAAGAGCTTATAAAATTAGAACCGTTTGTTAAGTCTGGTTCAAAATTAAGAATTGTATAAGATATTCCTAAATCTTCTATACGATGAGCATCTGAAACAGCGATGCCTGGTTTATTATACAGTTTTGAAAATTCTTTTGCTTTCTCGTTAACTGAGTTGTTATATTTTCCGATTACTGGAAGGAATTGAAATAAAGATGGTACAAAAAATTGAGCATTATGTACTTCAATTGCATCATAATCTTCTAAATATTTTTTAAGCAATTCTTCACCAATTCCAGACCCACCAAATTCTTCTTCTAAGTAAGGTTGTTCTGCAATTTGTATTAAAGCTTTATCTTGACAATATTTAATTGTATCTTCTAACGAAAGCTTATTTGGAACTTGATTACTTCCTATTACTAAATGGGAAAACCTTTTTTTATCCTTATCAACCGGTTGCATGACAATAACTGTTTGAGAATTAACAATTATGGTTCTTTTATCTTCTCTTTCAACTATTATTGCTACATCATCTAATTTACTTATTTTATATTCTTTTGGCAAATTTCTAGATTCATCTACAAGGTAGGCAAAACGATCGTGGATAGAGTTTTTCGGAATTTCAAATTCCTCGCTAGTTATTGAACATATTCCTATGTTCTTTTTAAAACATTCCTCAGAAATTAGTTTTAATAAATTCTTATTTTGATAACCTTGGACATTTAACCAATGGGGATGAAATCCTATTGGACCATGCATATGCAAATCAGCAAAAATTTCACCCTTCTCTTTATTTAATATTTCTGCTTCCCTATTATTCATGTGAAAAAAACTAACCCCTGCTATTGCTGTTCCTAATAATCCTAAATTTATTAAAGCTTTTCTTCTATTCATGTTAATGCTCTAGAATAAACTAGAGGTTTCATCACCTCTAACATTTTTAAAGAATCAAGTCTTTTTAAAGTTTTTTAAAATCTTCTTTCTAGACTCTTTTTATCAACATCACTTTTTGCCGCTAATATGGCAGATAAACCAGCTCCAATCATTCCAGAAGTGTAAGTTGGATGTTCTTGCATAATCTCTTGTAAACCTTGCGGATCGATTAAACCATACATTAAAGGTGAAGCAACAGTTAAATAAACACAAAGATTTTCTATTATTGGTAAGATATCTTTATTAAAACCTTTTGGCATTATCTTATCTGAAATTTTTTGAATACTTTTTACTAAGATATAGTTTCCAGTAAACCCGAGCAAAAATGCACTAGGCATACTTCTTTCTTGTAAATATTCAGGCATATTACCCATTACACCATTATAAGCCCAGTTTACTAAATCAAATAAAAATGGTTTTTCCATAATAACTAATATTTAGGAATTTATTTAAAGCTTTCTATTGCAATTAATTTTTTAGGAGACTTAGTTAAAATACTATAATTTTGGTTTGCTAATGTTGACATTTTTTATTAAAACCTCTGGAGTTGTTACAGGTGTGTCCGCCTCCCAAGATCTTAAGTGTTTACTTTCTTTTCCAACTAAAGAAATATTTTTCATCAAATTTAGGAAGTTGTCACTTACTCTTATATTTTTTATTGGTATTGTTATTTTACCATTTTCGATTAAAAAAATCCCGTCTCTTGGAATCGTTGAAAAATCTCCAGTAAGGTGATTTTGGTATCTCGTATACCAAACATTTGTGATATATATTCCTTTTTTAATATCAAAAATATTTCCTTCTTTCCCCCTCAAAATGATATTTGATGGACTCGGAGCAATTAATCCAGCATTTGCAGTTGTTTTCGTTTTATATCTTTTTGCAGTTGAGGTGTTATGCAAATAAGTTTTTAATACCCCATTTTTAATAACATAATTCTTTTGGGTTGGTACTCCCTCATTATCAAATTTAGTTGAGTTAAAGCTGTTTTCTAGGTTACCTTGGTCAATTAAATCAAAATTTCCAAGTTTTTTGTTTAGTTTATTCGCTAAGAAGCTTAGACCAGATTCAATTTGAAACGTAGAAGCGGAATCCATCATATGATTCAGTAAAGCAGCCATTGGCATATAGCTAAACACAACATCATATCTTCCAGATTTTCCTTCCTCCGGATTTCTAGCTAGTTTTGCAATATTTCCCGCCATTTTTCCAGAACCTTCAACATCTAATTTGCTTAGACTGCTAGAACAAGTATTCATATGACCAGAAGCATCTTTGTCTTTAAATGCTCTTATTGAAAAATACATTCTGGTTGATTTATCTGTAGTGCTAATGTTATTGCTTGTTATTAAAGTTGTTTCAGTGAGGTGTTTTTCAATTATTCCATCTGCCCTGCTTGCACTTTCTAAAGCCGAATTAATTCCCTTTTCCATTAAATCAAATTCATTAACATCAATTATTTTTTTATCATAGTTTTTCACATTTTTATATTTGAAAGGACCTTCTGCTATTCCATTATAATTTTGATTAGGCTGAACGTATTTAATAAAGTTAAGCAGATTCTTGATAACATCATCTGCACTCTTCTTATCATTGTGACTTAAATTGCTTGGACTAATTGTTCTTTCTTCACCTTTATTAAAATCTTTTAAGCTGGTGACAACTATTTTTTTATCTTTGACTATAAATATACTTAAATTAACTGAGATTTCATTGCCTGTTTTAGCAACCTTATTATTTGAAAATTTAATCTGCGATACTACAATTTTATTTACTGTGGCAACTACATCATCTACTCCCTTTCCTTTTAATTCTTTTACTATATACTTGGCTAATTCCATTTTATCTCATTGTAATATTTCTTAATCTCATGCTTGGGCCACCAAACCATACTGGAATCCCTTGCATTGGTTCTCCCTTTCCACAATTCCCAGCCACAAATTCAACCTTTTTACTTAAAGCATCTACTGAACTCCATAAAGCAGGAGTTGTTATTTCCAAAACCGGGTTGATTACTGGTTGAGTTATTTTACCATCTTTAATTAAATAAGCTTCTGCACCAGTATACTTTTGGTGAAATCTTTTATCATCTATATTCCATTCCATAAAATTTTTCATATACACCCCTAACTTAATATCTTCAAATAATTCCTCTTCTTTTAGTTCTCCTGGTAAAACAAAGGTATTACTCATTCTTACTAGACTTTCTTTATTATAATCAGAAGCGCGAGAAGATCCGTTGCTTTTAACATTCATTTGAATGGCTGTTTCTCTGTTGTGTAAAAACTCTGTTATCTTTCCATCTTTTACCAGAATTTTTTTCCTAGCCTTAACCCCTTCATCATCATATAGATAAAAACCATTCGAATTTGGCAAAGTAGGATCATCAATTAAGTTAACAACATCGCTTCCTATTTTATGCCCGATCATATCTTGGTTGATGAAACTTCCCCCTGCTTGTGCAGCCTCTCTTCCAAGAATTCTGTCTGCTTCGTAAGGATGACCAACACCTTCATGACTTGCAATCCCGGTTACTTCTGGTCCGACAACAACATCTATTTTTCCTTTTGGGGTTTTAACACCTTTTTTAATAACGTTTTCAAGTGCTTTTATTTCTGCAAGGGTTTTATTCTTCAAATCCCACTTTTTTACAAATTCCCAACCTCCGGAATTGCCAAAAGGTAAATATCTTTGCATTGATTTATTATTTATTATAACGGTTATAAAATAATAAAAACTAACGTTTGGAATTTTGGAAATGATCTTTGTTCCTTCACTATTAACAAAATATTTTCTAGAAATGCTGTCCGATAAGGAGAAAAATCTAAAATATTTTTTATTTATTTCGTTGTCTATATCCGTTAAAAATTTTATCTTTTCGTCAGGAGAAACTGAGTCTAACTTAATTTTTTGTTTTACCTCATAATTTGCTTTTACTGTTTTTTCTTCTGATAATCTTACTTTTTCGCCTATTTTAGAAGCGGTTTTTGTTAAATTGAATGAATTTTTAATTAAATCAGATAATTTACTTTTATTAAGATCATTTATTGATAAAAACCCCAAAGTTCCGTTAGCTATAAATCTAACGCCTAACCCGATACTTTTATCAAAACCAGATATCTCAACATTTCCATTTTTTATAACGTATCCAGAGCCCCTAGCTTCTTCTAATTTTGATTCTGCATAACTTGCCCCTAAACTCTCCAGTCTTTTTATTGCAAAATCAGCTAAATCTTCATACATAAGTGAATCAAAAGACACAATTCATTTATATAACTTTTGATATTTTTCAGCAAAGCTTAAATAATATTTTAAACAATAAATTTCATGCCGAAAAACTTATCGAAGAAGGAAGAAAAAGAAGCGTTTATGAAATTGTTAATGGATGTTAGTAAATCTCTAGAACTAAGAGACTTAGATAAACTAAAATTAAAAACCAAAGAGCTTTCTGATGAGCTGGATGATTTTCAGTCTAGAAAACTATCAAGTGTTATTTATGATGTAAAAAATAATGATTATCCTTTATCTGTATTACTTAATTTTTATAAGCCAAGAATTGTAGCTTTAACACACCTAACTCGTTTTTTTACTTTTGTTAAGACTTTAGATGGAAATCTTAACGAAGCAACATTTATTTACTATAAATTGTTTTTTGATAGAAGCTTAATACCTTTTTATACCGCATACCCTAAACAATAAGCTTTAAATAATTAAATTTTAGTTAAACTTTATGCAAAGAACTTGGATTAATGAGATTTCAGGTAATAAAGAGGTGTTCTTGGAAGGGTGGATCCATGATATAAGGGAATTGCCAAAAGCTAAATTCTTGTTATTAAGAGATATGACTGGAATTATTCAATGTGTTCTTAAAAATAATGTTAAAGGTTTTAATGAGAAACTAAGTTTAGAAGATGTTGTGAGCATAAAGGGAAAGGTTAAACCAGCTAAGCTAACTTCACAGGAATTAACAATTAATAACTTAGAAGTTGATGTTTCTGAATTATCTTTATTAAATAAATCAGAAACTCTACCAATTCAAGTTTTTGAAAAAGATAAAAGTATTATAACTGATTTAAGCACTAGATTAGATTATAGAAGCTTAGATTTAAGAAAGAAAAGAATAAGGTCTATTTTTAAGATTCAATCTGAAATAAGCATGTCTTTTAGAGAATTTTTTAAAAAATTTAATTTCATTGAAATACAACCTCCAAGCATTATCGCAAGTGCAAGTGAAGGTGGAACTGAACTATATGAAATAAAATATTTTGAGAAAAAAGCATATTTAGCCCAAAGTCCTCAGTTGTATAAACAATTATGTGCAATTTCTCTAGAAAGGGTTTTTACAATAACTCCTGTTTGGAGAGCTGAAAAACATAATACAATAAGACATTTGAATGAATCTAGGCAAATGGATATTGAAGTTGCTTTTGCGGACGATTTTGAAGTCATGAAATATTTAGAAGAATGTGTTGCTTTTATAGTTGGAAATGTTATTAAAAATTGTGCTAAAGAACTTGGTGTATTAAATTTGAAGTTAAAAATTCCTAAATCTAAATATTTAAGTTATGACGAAGCAATTAAATTAGCTAAATTAAAATATGGGGATGATTTTAATCCAGAATCTGAGAAGAAATTATGTGAGATGTTCAAAGACGATATTGTTTTTATACATTCTTGGCCTTTAAGCATAAAGCCGTTTTATATTTTGCCTAAGAGTTTAGATAAAAATGAAAAGTTAAGCAAGGGATTTGATGCTTTATATGGCGGAATAGAAATAAGTTCTGGTGGACAACGTGTTCATATTCCAGAAATATTAATAAAACAACTTAAAGATAAAGGGCTTAATCCTAAGAATTTTGAATTTTATGTAAATGCGTTTCGCTGGGGAGCTTGCAGGCATAGTGGATGGTCCATCGGACTAGAAAGATTTACAATGACATTGTTAAAATTAGATAACATTAGGGAGGCAGTTTTATGGCCTCGCGATCGAGAAAGAATAGCACCATAATATTTAAATTCTAAAAAAATAGTTAAATAGTTAAATATTTCTGTATTTTAATTTATTATGAAAGATATAGACATTCAAATTCACACTGTCACTGAACAAGCTTTATTTGATTTAAAAAAGGAGTTTCCTGGTAAAGAATTTGATATTATCATTAGGGATTTTGCTCCATCTATTCATATAAAAATACGAAAAACCCAGATTTCAGAATTGCTTAAAAATACCCCAGAAAGTTTTTTATTTGAAGAGTTTTGTTTAGATACGCCAAGTGCAATGGGAACTATAAATTATATAAATGGTGGTAGAATGGAATATGAAAAAACAATTTCATTTCTTAAAGACTTAAAAGAAGTTCCTGTTCTTGAAGAATTAAAGCAAGTAGCAGGATATGATTTCTTAATACCGTGGATTAGACACTGTGATGGTCATGAAACATTCTTTAAAATGATTGAAAAAAAACACCCACAATTATTCTCACATTTAGATTATGATAAAACTATTAAAGAGTTGACCAATATATTAATGGCTGCAATTGAAAGAAAATATAGATCAGATGCAATTAATTATCATATACGTGAAAAACAAGGTATTGAAAGTAAACTTGAAGGAGTTGTAGACTGGCATATAAACCAAAGCCAAGAATGGTTCACAAAGATAAAAGATTACATGCCTGAATTATCAGTTCATGGATTTCAATATGTCACAGTTACTGAAATTGTACCTAAAGGTCTTGATAACTATTTTGGTGATGTTGGGGGAAAAACCATAAAATTTGGGAATTTTAAAGAATTAAATGCTGAATTTATTTTATCCCAACGTGACGCATTAGGAGAAAATGCTTTAGATATGGATCCTAAGTCTCTTGGTGAAATTAGTGATTTATTTCTCAATATGTTAATTGCTCGTAGGTATATCTTTCCTGAAGCAATAGAAAAAATACTTGATTTTCAAAAAAGAATTACAAGACAAAATTTTGATAACTTAAGTAAAAATGAAGACTTCCGAACTTATGCATACAACTCTTTTTTAAGGCAAAGTCAAATTCTCTTAGATAAAATATATAGGACTCATAATCTTCTACCAGAATAAATATTTGGTTGAAAAAATAGTTAACTTTAAAATATTATTTATTTTACTAATTTTATGATTGCAAAATTTATGATTGCAAAAACATTATCATTATGCGCATTATTATCTCTTCAACCTGATTCTTCTAATCTTGAGAAAATCTTGAGAAGAACATTGTACATCAAAAGGTTGAATCTCATAAAAAGTTTAATTCTATGTACGGTGATTATTCTTTAGGGGTTCATCCTAACGACTATGGTTGGACCTGGGCAGTAGATTATGGTTTTAGTCCTGGTGAAGAACCCACTATTCAGGGAAAAGATTGGTTCTTTAAAGGTAATGAACAAATGTATATTGGGACTTTTGTCATTTTTTGGATACCAAAAATAAGTTCTTTAGAAGAAATCTTTGATTCTGTTAAGATTGGGTATGAACTAGGTCAACAATTAAGAGCGACTAATAATAATATGTTATATGATAAAAGTGATGAATCTGGCACTAAGAAAATGAAAATTGATGGGGTGCCAGGTCTTTTTAAAGAATTTGAATTTAATCTTAAAAAAATAATTTAATTACAGTAACACAAAATTATTTATTAGTATTTCAAGAAAAATATCGTACTTATTCTTTTATGATGGAATTGGCAAAAAAACCACTAATTAAAGATTCTGAGAAAGAACATAAAAAATTTATTGAGGATTCAGAAAAATTATGGGAAGATGCTATTGAAAATTTTCATTGTCTTAATACATTTCCAGATAGTGTAAAGAAATTATGGTGAAGCGTGTCTCCCACATCGAACCACTCTCTCTAAACCAAAATCTTTTTAATATCCTCAAATAACGTATTTCTATGTTTATTCCGGTAGAAGAAGCACTAAAAAAAGGCAAGGGAAGAGTCTCAATACATGGTTGGGTATATAGGGAAAGAAAACAAAAAGATATGATTTTTCTTGTAATAAGAGATTCAACTAACATTATTCAAACTGTAGTTAAACAAGACAAAGTAAGCAAAAAAGAATGGGATGAAGCAAATAAAATATTAATTGAAAGCTCTATAGAAATTGAAGGTGATTTAAAAGAAGATAAAAGAGCTCCAACAGGATATGAAATTCAAGTTTCTAAATTAAATGTTATACAATTTGCAGAAGTATTTCCAATAAACAAAGACCAAAGCCCAGAATTACTTTTAGATAATAGACATTTATGGTTAAGAAGCAGAAAACAAACTTCCATATTAAAGATAAGAAGCACAGTATTTGGAGCAACTCATGATTACTTTAGAAAAAACAAATTTTATGAATTTCAAAGTCCAATTATCCAAAGCACACAAGCAGAAGGCGGAAGTACTTTATTTGAATTAAATTATTTTGGTAAGAAATTATTTTTGGCACAAACATGGCAATTATATGCAGAACCTGCAATATTTGCTTTAGAAAAAATTTATTGTATTGCTCCAAGTTTCAGAGCAGAAAAATCTAAAACATCCAGACATTTAACAGAATATTGGCATGCTGAAATGGAAGAAGCTTGGGCATCCTTTAAAGATATTCAAGATCATGGTGAAAAATTAATTAAACATATTATTAAAGAAGTTATTGAGAATAACAAAGAAGATTTAAAAATTTTAGAAAGAGATATCAAAAAATTAGAACCTAGCTTAAAAAAAGATTTTCCAAGAATTACATACACAGATGCATTAAAGCTATTAAAGGATAAATGCAAGATTAAAGTAGATTGGGGCAAGGATTTAAGAACAATTGAAGAAGATAAATTATCTTTATTATATGATACCCCCATTATTGTAACACATTATCCAAAAATAGTCAAGGCATTTTACATGAAGGAAGATCCTAAAAATCCTAAGGTTGTATTTGGATGTGATTTCATTGCTCCTGAAAGCTATGGTGAAATTATTGGTGGAAGCGAGAGAGAACCAGATCCTAAAAAAATCATATCTAGATTAAAAGAACAAAAAGAAAACCCAGATAACTACAAATTTTATTTAGATACAAGAAAATACGGAAGTGTTCCTCATGCAGGTTTTGGAATGGGTGTTGAAAGAGTTATAGCATGGATTTGCGGTTTAGAAAACATAAAAGACGCTATTCCTTATCCAAGAACAATGTTAAGATACACTCCATAAGCTTCTTAAATTTTGCTGTTCTTTAATGTTTATGGATAAAACTAAGGATATTGTATGTTGTGATGAACCTTTAGAATTTAGATTGGAGAATGGACAACCTTGGCAATCTTACACTCCAGAAAGGGCAACCTGCAATACCTGCAAAATATATTACGAAAGAAAGCAAGGAAATGACTTTGCTTATAAGAGAGAAGAATCACATTTTGTATGTAGTATAGATAATAGCAAAATTGTTGAAGTTGAAGTAAAACACCATGTTGATGACGGCTCTTTTGTAATCTCTGGATTAATCAGGCATCATATTGAGGTTGTTCCTTATTGTCTTGTTCATGAAGAAATTCCTGATGATCTTTATGATAGTACAATTTCATTAGAGACCCAAGAACTTTAATTCATAATCTTTATATATTCTAAAAATACCTTTAAATCATAAAAGAGGTGTTATATTGGCAGAATTATTAATTTCAATTATCATTATATTAGGGATAGCTTTTCTTTTTGGAGAATTTTGCAAATTAATTAGATTGCCAAGAATGCTTGGGCATCTATTTGTTGGAATACTATTAGGATATCCTTTAATTAAGGATTATTTATTTAATACAGAAATTCTAACAACGGTAAATTCCTTGGCTGAAATAGGAATTGTTTTATTGTTTTTTTTCGTGGGATTAAACATTAACTTAAAAGATTTTAAGAAGAACATAAAAGAATCTGCCCTGGTAACTTTATTTAAATCTTTGTTGCCATTACTGTTTGGATTTTTAATATCAAAATTTATCTTTGGTTTTGATGTGATTACAAGCTTAATTATTGGAGTGGTATTATCAGCTACCTCTCAAGTTATCTCAATTAACTTACTAGATGAACTGGGTTATTTAAAAACAAAAATTGGAAATTTAATAATAACAAGCGGAGCATCTAGCGATGTTTTTGAATTAGTTATTGTAAGCGGGATACTTGCTGTAATTAATCTAGGTGGGGCTGTTTACGGTATTTCTATTGCATTAGTAAATGTTATTATCTTTGTTACTGCACTATTCTTATTGAGGTTTGCAATATTTCCAAGACTGCTTCGTTTCTTTGAAAGAAATGAATCAGATACAAGCTTGTTTGGCGGAGCTCTTATGATTGCTATGATAACAGCTGTTTTATCTAATTTACTTGGATTGGGTTTATTTGTTGGAGCTTTGTTCGCAGGGATTGTTATAAGACAAATTTTGTTAACAGGCAAGGAAAAACATCCTTGGGAAGAACATAACATGGCAAAATCAATTCACACTATCTCATTTGGATTTTTAGTCCCAATATTTTTTGTTGTGTCTGGGTTAAAGACAGATTTAAGTTCTATCTTTAATAATTTAGGATTGAGCTTAACTTTCTTTTTAATAGCATTCCTTGGAACGCTTGGCGGAAGTATTCTAGGAGTTATTTTAAGTAAAGGAAGTTTTAGAGAAGGATTAATTGTTGGATTTGGTTCTAGTCCAAGAGGAGATTTAGAATTAGTTATATCAGCTATAGCATTAACTGCAGGATTGTTTAACCCAGAAATATTCTCTGCAATGGTTTTCATGGCGTTTTTCACAACCTTAATCAGCCCAATTTTATTTAGATACTTCTCAAAGAAATATTCTTATTTGTTAAACGTGAAACATTAAACTTTTATATCTTTCTAAACTATTAATTTAATGGGAAGAATTGATCTAACAAGAATAAGAGAAAGCAAAACTTTAGTACCTTTGTTTTATCATTCATCTGAGAACATGAAATTATATGAAGATTTAAGATCCAGTATACAAATTAGTTTTGGACTAGATGATGTAGTCGAAGATATTATTAAAAAAATTAAAACATGTGTTGAAGAAAAGCATGGTGTTGAACCATGGTACTCGTATGTTAGGTTAATGGAGAAATCTGGATTAGTTGAGGAAAAACAAATTGGCGGTGGGATTGTTTATTTACTAACTGATGAAGCTAAAGAATTATATAAAAAATTTGAAAACGAAGGTTATTTTAAAATTAATGTTTAACTGGCAAAGGTCTTTTGATTGTTATTGGTAAAATTCCTTTATCAAATTCCATTCTTGCTATTGCAATTGGATTGAATTTTATCTCTTCTAAAGTTTCTTCTTTTAAATTAATCAACAAAGGAGCGCCCATTGACAACTGTAATGCTCTTGCTCCGATTATCCTTGCCTTTTCGTATTTTGTAAAAATATCCGGGTTCATTTTAACAAGCTCCTTACTTCCTTTTCTTTTTTTATTGCAATGTCAACAATTTTCTCAACATCCTCAATCGATATCTCTTTATTTCCGCCTTTTTGCATTGCATGTATGTTTCCATCAAATACAGAAACACTTAATCTTGAATCCAAGACACTTTCTTCTTTTGAGTTTGGATCAAGCATTATCGTATCTCCGATTTTTCCAAATGTAAATGTTATTGGAAGTTTGGATAATTTTAATTTTTCATTTGTAAATTCTCCAAAAACAACTTTATCATCTTCTATTTTTGGAAACCTTGCAGATTTTAGAGCAGCTAATGCAGCCAAGACACTAGCATCAATTAAATTACCATCATCATTTATCGGATAAATATCTAAAAACAACATCCAAACTTTCTCTCCTTCTTTTATGCATAAACTCTTGAAATCAATCATATTGCTTTCTCTTATTCCCCTATCAACAACTCTTGCTAATTCAGTTGCCCATGAATTTGGAGGACCTAACTCAAATTCAGGATTTGCTAAAGGTATTAATTCAGCTGTAACTATTATTACTCCCTCATCTTGAGAATCTGGGTAAGGTTCGCCAATTGACATCTTAACACCAGCAATAACTTCTGTTTCTCCGAGTTTGCATCTTGCACTTCCTTCAGCGTTCTTGCTTACATTATATTCTATTTTTATCTCTCTGTGATCATCTAGTTTTCTTCCATCTATTCTCTTATCTTCTTTAAGCAATGATGTTATGTAATCGTTATTCATTTTTATAGTAATCCTTTAGGGCTTTGTATTGTATCTTGTTTATCTTCTCGCAGCTTGCTTTGCCTAATTTTAATGCTTCTTGCAATTCTTTCTTTGATACGTTTCCATCTAATTGCAATAATGTTAATTTTTTACCGCGGGCTGTGAATGCAACAGGAATGTCTGTGGCATCTTCCTCATCTTCTTCATCTTTAGTTAAATCAACATAAACCTTTCCATTAATTTTTCCTACTGAGATTGCAGCAACCATGTCTTTCATTGGAACTCCTGCGTGAGCTAATGCCAATGAAGCAGCTGAGATTCCAGCACATCTTGTTCCGGAATTTGCCTGAATTATTTCAACAAAAACATCTACAACTGCATTTGGAAATTGGCTTAAATCAACAGCTGGAAGTAATGATTTTTCTGTAACTAGGGAAATTTCAACGCCTCTTCTATTTGGACCTGGACGTTTTCTTTCGGTTACTGAGAAAGTTGTCATATCATAATTGCATCTTAAAATTCCTGTTTCTGGATTTTGTAAAAATCTTGGAAATAATTCACGAGGACCATAAACAGCGGCTATTGCTATTGTATCTCCAATCCTGAAATATGCTGAGCCATCTGCCCTTTTTATAATCCCGACTTTTGCTTCTATTTCTCTCATCTCGTCTGCTTTTCTTCCATCTAATCTTTTTTCAGAAGTCATTTTTTACTCTCCAGCATTTTCTTTATCTTATCAGTTAACCCATCAATATGAGATTCTTGGTCAATTTTTAATATGATATCGCTTACTAAATTTTCTTTATCTGAACTTTCTCCTTTAATCCACACTCTTCCATTCTGTCCTATAATAACATTGCAGCCAGTTGCTTCTTTTATCATGCTAATCATGCTTCCTTGTTTTCCAATCATTCTTGGAACTTTACTTGGAGTAACTTCTAGTATTTTTCCACCAATTAATTTTTTTAGTCCTGGCCCCTTGGTTGTAACATCAACAGCATTTTGTTTTGTAACCTTGCTTATCTTGGCAACAATTAAATCACCATGATCATAATATTTTGTTAAATCCTCGCTTTTTTCAATAAATGATGAAGTTTCCCTTAATGATAAAACTGCCCTGTATGCACATCTTATATCAAGCATCCATCCATAAAATCCTATATCAATCACTTTTCCTATTATAGTATCGTCAACTTTTGGAATATATCTTCCATTTAAAGGAATTACTTTTAAGAATCTGCCATTTACACTTGCTATTCCAAGATAATGTGATAATATTAGCTCACCTTCTCTAAATGCACCTTGTGTTGGCAAGTAATCCATTCCCCTAGCTAGTTCCTGCCCCGGTACTACAATTTCTTTGTCTTTAATTAATATTTCTGATGTCATTTTACGTGTATTATTTTGCTTTCAACTTCTCCGTGTGTTAATGAATTTAATCTATCGAACAACTCTGTTTGTAACCCTGCTGGTATTTCCAACAAAGTTAATAAACTTCCGTCATTTTGCCATTCATCTTTCAAAATTGTTCCGTATTGTTTTAATGTCGAATAAGATTTTCCAGCAAATTGAGCAGGAATTCTAATCTGTAATTCGCGTATCTCAAATCTTATTGGTAAAATAACCTTTATTTTATCAACAATTTCTTTTACTTGATCCTCTGCTTTTTTAAATTCATCTATTTTGACTTTTGCTTCTTCCATTGCAGCTTCTATTCTTTGAGCTGGATGAGGAAGATTATTTGTTGGGTTTATTGAGTTTCTATGAATTAAATTAATTATTTTTAACCTTTTCTCTTCCCTTATCTTATCTCTGTATTCTTTTGTTAATTGAACCTCTCCATCTTTAATTATTTTTTTAATTATCTCTTGTTTATTGTCTGTGTTAAATATTCTTTTTAAATCAGCATCAGAAGCGTGTTCTCCTTTCTTAACATCCTTAAAAATACTTAAACCGGAAGCAACAATGTCATTTACATCTATATTTGCTCCTTGTTTTAATTCAATTGCTTTTTCGCAATCAACTAAGATTTCGAAGTTCAATCCCTGTTTGCTTAATTTAGCAGTAACTGCTTTATCTATTGATGTCATTTTGCTAATTTTTGTAGATTTTTCATCTCCATTCTTTTGAATTTCTTATCATCTAATCTAATATAAGCACAGTCTATTCTTTTAATGTCAAATTCTTTTCCAAGAACTTTTTTTAGTGCCCTTATTGATAATGTTATTGCATCATCTATGCTCATTGTTTCTTTATATTCTTTAACTAGGATTTCTTTAATCTCGTTTTCAGCCTCTCCAATTGCAGTTGCTTTATATTGGAAATAAATTCCAGTTGGGTCTGTTAAAAATAATTCTGGTTCTGAATTTATCCCTGCGAATAAAATCGAAACTCCAAATGGTCTTGCTCCTCCAAATTGTGTAAATTGTTGTTTTAAATCACAAATATCCCTTACTAAAGATGCAGTGTCTACTGGTTCATCATAAGTTACTCTGTGTTGTTGTGCTAATAATCTTGCCCTGTCAATTAAAATTCTTCCATCACTTAATATTCCAGATGCAGTGGCTCCAATATGGTCATCTATTTGAAAAACTTTCTCCACAGAACTTGGAACAACTAAAGATTCTGTAATTCTTTTATCAGCAACTAAAACTACCCCATCTTTGCAAACTATTCCTATTGTTGTGCTGCCCTGCTTTACTGTTTTTTTAGCATATTCAACTTGCAATAATCTTCCATCTGGACTGAACATTGTAGAAGTTCTATCATAACCCATCATTTGATGTTGCATTGCTTCCATCTTAATCCTCCTTTACCTTGTTTATTAAACCTGAAGTTTTTAAACTCTTTACATTCACTTTTTCGTTGTTTATTTCTTGTATCATTGTCAACATTGCCCTTAATTTATTGGCATATTTTGCGTTTACTTTTATTATCCCTTTGTTATCTTTCAAATTGACTAATTTAAATGAACTTTTTGCAAGTTCGAGCTCTCCAAGAAAATCTAAAAAGCTTTCTTGCAGGCTTTTTTCAGCATCTTTTTGATTAAGATGTTTTTTGGCATCAATCTGAAATTTTATATATCTATTATTTTCGCGTAAGCTTGATAATATTGGCTTCATAATATCTTATTTTATAGAAAGAAGCGTTTTCTTCCTTCTCTTTCATAGATTATTTAGAAAATTGGGTTTATAAAGATTATTATTTTAACCTATTGTAATTTTTAAGTGGTAATGAAGAGAAAGATTTATAAATCCAGTTTTAATTGCTTTATTGGGTTAAAATGGAAAGATCCC
>Ga0209541_10000986_pt1 | contig 56730 bp, 63 predicted proteins | sample RifCSPlowO2_01_FD_184027 | JGI IMG/M metagenome (GOLD analysis project Ga0209541, IMG submission 184027) | Groundwater microbial communities from Rifle, Colorado - Rifle CSP2_plank lowO2_0.1 (SPAdes) (version 2) | ecosystem: Environmental > Aquatic > Deep subsurface > Groundwater | place... | reverse complement strand
AGTTGGGCATTTAACAATCGGCGCTGGAAGAATAATACCTCAGCCGATAGTATTAATCAACAACGCGATAGAAGATGGCGTTTTTTTTAAGAATAAAGTATTAATAAAAACATTAGGATACTGCAAGAAAAAAACAGGGAACCTGCATTTAATCGGTTTGCTATCAGATGGAAATGTTCATTCATCAATCAGTCATTTATATGCATTGTTAAGGGCGGCAAAGGAACATAATATAAAAAATGTTTATGTTCATGCAATTCTTGATGGAAGGGATGTTTCTGAGAAATCTGCGCTTAAATATATTAACCAGTTTAAAAAAGAATCAAATTCCATTGGGATTGGAAAAATTGTTTCTGTTGTCGGGAGATATTATGCGATGGATAGGGATAAAAATTGGGACAGGACAAAACAGGCATTTGACTTGTTTGTAAATGGCGTAGGACATGTATATACTTCACCTGAAGATGCCATTGCTATGAGGTACACAAAAGGCGATCCTACAGATTATTATATCCAGCCGTGCATAGTTTCCAAAGAAAAGGAGACTATTAAAAAGAATGACACAGTGATATTTTTTAACTTTAGAAATGACAGGGCGAGACAGATAGTTGCTATGCTAACTGGAAAAGATAATATGAAAAAACCTTTTTCAATGCGTTTCTTGGGGATGGTGGAATATGAAAACAATTACAGGCTTCCAATCTTATTCAAGAAAATAAAAGTCAAGGATGGATTAAGCAATGTTTTATCCAAGCATAAAATAAAACAATTAAGAATAGCAGAAACCGAAAAATATGCGCATATAACTTATTTTTTTAACGGTCAAATTGATAAACCATGCAGATATGAAAACAGGATGTTGATTCCATCCAAAAAAGTTCCATCATATGCAGATGCGCCGGACATGTCTGCAAGAGAAATCACTAATACCTGCATGGATGAGATTAAGAATGGCAGATACGAATTTGTATTGGTAAATTTTGCAAATGCAGACCTTGTAGGGCATTCAGGCAAGTTTGATGCAGTAATAAAAGGGGTTAAAACAGTTGATAAATATGTCCATAAAATTGTTGAAAAGGCGGTTAAAGAAAATTATTATGTGATTTTGACTGGAGACCACGGAAATGCCGAAGAGATGCTGTACGATGATGGAAAACCAAAACCTTCTCATACATTAAATAAAGTTCCATTCACATTGATTAGCAATGAACATGTTAAACTAAAATCTGGTGGATTAAATGATATTGCTCCTACAATCTTAGAATTGTTGAAGATAGACAAGCCTAAACAGATGACTGGTGAAAGTCTAATAGCTTGAATATTTGAACAAGTATATTCCAACGAAAATAACAAAAAATAAATTAAAAAGAAATAATATGTTTAAATCTCAAACTCGTAATTATTGTTGTCTTGTTCATTGATATCTTCTAGATTTGTTAAATCTTTTTCAATGTCGTCTAATTCATTATCTGTCACTATCTGTTCTTCCTGCACCATCGTGTCAATATCCTTGCTCATGTCATCATCGAGATTGTCAATGTTGTCGTTAACATCTACATCAGGCACATTTAATGCGTCATTGCCATAATTGCATCCTGCTATCACTGTTAAAAAAAATAAAAAAATAGAGAAGGTAATCTTATTCATTGTCATCGCCATCTTCATCATCTCCCTCGTTTTCATCGTCCTTATTGCCGTCTGAACTAGTTGCGATGTTTTCATTACTATCCCCAGATTCGTATTTCACTTCGATTTCAAGTTCAATGTCATCTCCTTGCGCAGACATTAATAATAATGCCTCTTGTTTTATCTGATCCCATAACAGTTGCTGTTCGGCGCTTAACTCTCCTTCAACTTCGTCCTTTTCGACATTTGTTGTATTGTTGTTGTTTTCTACCTTAAATTTTAATTCAATTTCACCTTCAACACTTTCAAAACTTGCAGTCAATTCATCAAGCAATGCTTTTGCGCTTTCTGACAGCTCAACATCGCCGCTTATCTCTACTTTTAATTCTTCTTTTTCATCATTGTCGTCTTCGTCTGTTTCGTTTCCATTTGTTTCTTCATCGTCTGTGTCATCATTTTCATTATCGTCATTTAATCCTTCTCCTGCTTGAGTGTCTTCTTCATTTTCAGCGCTGCTCTGTTTTCTTAATTTTTCTTTTTCTTCTTTGACAAGTTCTCTTAATTCACTGACAAGCTCTTTTAGCTCCTGTGATGTTTCTTTCAAATGAGCTTTCAATTCCTTAAATTTCTCTTTAATCTCTTCTCTGCTTGCATCGTCGCTCTTTAATTCCTTCAATTCTTCGTACATGACTTTTGCTTGAGCAATCATTCCGTTAATTTCTTCTAATTTCTTGTCTAAGCTCTCTGTATCTACACCATCTTCTCTTAAATCTTCAATTTTTGAATCAATTCTATTGACAAGATTATCCATCTTTTTTATAATTGCATCAAATCCTTTTTCTACACGGTGTTTCTCCGCTTCTAATAGATGGTCTCTTGCCATGTTCCAGTCCTTTTTCATATTATGAAGGACTTCTCTTAATTCCTGCATTGTTTCAGCACCATTAACCTTTTCTTTGTAATCTTCCAATGCACTCATTCTATTTTCCAATCTTTCGATTAATGCTTCTTTCTTTTCCTTATCGAATGTGCTGTCTTTTATCCTTTGAATGGCTTCTTCAACATGCTTTAGCATCCTTTCGACCATCGCAATGCCCAGGCTTCTTGCATTTTCCAATCTTACATCTTCAGTAACATTGCCTTTTAATCTAAAGTATTCATCATGTGCATTTTTGTATCTTTCTTTCGCACTAATCAGTTCACGCTGAAGTTCTCTTAATGTTTTTGCTTCAACTCTGATATCTTCTCCTAAACCCTTGACTTGTTCTCTTAATGCTTTGGCTTTTTCTCTTGCAATATCTCCCAAACCAAGGCGGGTTTTACCAGAATTGTCTTTATCATTGTCAGAGACTCCATCTCTCACATCATTATTGTCTTCCTGAGCGAATGCTAATGGCACCATACTGACAATAAACATTGCCAATACAAACAATACACTTATTTTTTGTGTTAAATTACTTATAATGTTCATATTTATTCCTCCAATCTTGTTTTTGTTATTTTCTCGTCTTTGTTATTTTATTCTATCTTTTTAATTGCGTGCTTCTGCACATGTTGCGCGGTTAGCATGCAATTTTTTGTTGATATGGCATATAGGTAGCGGAAACTATATATCAATATATTTGGAAACTATGGAAACTATATCCCAATTTCACCTTCCTGCCTGTTTTAATTTCTCGCCTGGGTATAATTTGTTTATTCTTCCTATGTCTCTCTTTTCTATTATCCCGTTAAAGCTTAATTTTTTGATAATCTTGCTTAAATTTGACTTTGTTATTTTATGATGCTCCATAATCTTGTATTGTGTTATTCCTGGAGACTCTATTATCAGTTTGACAATCTCTTTTTCCTTCTCATTTAACAATTTAAGCGAGTTAAGCATACCCTTTTTTTCTCTCTCTTGTTTATTTTTATTTACATACCATCTTCCAAAGAAAATAAATACAGCAATGGTTATTCCAGCTAATACATATGGTAAAAACAATTGCTCTTTTTCTCTATATCTGATGATATAAACATTATCAGTTTCATCCCATATTATAATCATCCTATTATCTAACAACTGTTCTTTTGAAGCAGGCAATGTTTCAATTAATTCAGAATTTTCAGGAAGTATAACATTGTGTTTTGTAATGGCATTGAAATTATTTAGTGAGTGAATATATACATATTCTGTGAAATCTTCTTTTTTTGATATAATCTCTTTGGTCTTTATTTTTATTAATACAATGCGTTCTTCATTTTCTTCTAATGGGACAAGCAATTCAATCTCTTTATTGTCAAATTTTATGTCGCCATATATATCTCTTGCATAAATGATCTCTCCTCTTAACGGTAATTCTTCAGTTTTATTTGTTACTTTTAGTACATAATCGATAAATGCGGTAGTTCCTTCTATATCTGCAGTTATAGTTAATGATGTTATTTCAGCATAAACCGGTGTTGAAAGTAAAAATCCAATTAATATTACAAGCATAATGAATTTTTTTATTATTAAAAATTGTTGTAGTTTAATACCTCGGACTTTAGTCCTACAATTTTTAATCCACAAAAATCCCGCAGGATTTTTGGGACCCGAAAAGCGATGCTTTTCTATGGTTCCAAAAACCGCACGATTAAATACCCAAACATTTAGGTTTGGGATTAGTGCGGTTTTTGTTATCTGTTTCATTATTCATTATTAATTTTAAGACTTTAAAAATATTGAGATTTTTTTGTGGTAAAGAGAGATTAGGCATAATATTAGGCATAATTAGGCATAATTAGATATTTAGATATATTTAATTAGATCTTTAGATATATTACTTTAGATATATCACTCACCACAATATATTGTTCACCACTGGCCATTAGCCAGGTCTGCGTGAACTTTATAAATCATAATTAAGAATATATTGTCATTAAGGATACTTAAGAATATAGTAACTATCACAATAATATTTATATAACTCAGTAATTCATTTTCATGATGCAAAAAGAGGTAAATATATCTAGGGTGCAGAGTCCTAGCTCAATTAATACATACAAACAATGTCCTAGGAAGTATTATTACAGGTATCTATTAAACCTGCCTACACTGCCGTCTATTCATTTGGCAAGAGGGAAAATAACGCATTCAGTTCTGGAGGATTTCTTTAGCATTGAAGTATCAAGCCTTTCCAATGAAAATTTTCTGTTTGAACTGAATATAATCATGCATGAAATTTTTAAAAAATACTGGAAAGATCATCTCCCTAAATTAAGGATGTTTGATTTGTCTCAAGTTCAGCTTGACTTTTATAATCAGGAAACAATGGAGATGCTTGATGGTTGGTTTGATGATTTCAAATCTAAAATAATAGAAAAATCCAAGACCACCACTATAAAAGATGCATTTAAATCTTTAATTCCAGAAAGAGAAGTGCAATACCTTAATGAAGAGTATGGAGTACAAGGTTATATTGATGCGATATACAGATCTGATAATGAAGTTATTCTGATGGATTACAAAACTTCAAAGAAAAAGCACATATCAGATGAGTATTATCTTCAGCTGGCAATTTATGCTTTTTTGTATAAGTTAAAGCACAAACAGCTTCCAACAAAAGTAGGAATACATTTTTTAAAGCATGGTGAGGAGTTGATCGATGCTGATGAATCTTTAGTTAATTATGCGCAGGAAGAAGTTGAATTGATCCATATAAAAACAGAATCAAAAGACATGGCAGATTATCCGAAAAAGCCGAGCCCTTTATGCAAGTGGGCGACAGGGCAGTGTGATTATTATGATATATGCTTTAAGCAGAAACGCATAGATGAGTTCTAAACTGAGAATTCCTGGTCTATTAATAAGTGATTTACCATAATTCTTAAACAACAAAATTCCACTAGCATATCGCTTTCAATATGGAATTTTGTGTTCCAAAAACCATATCAATGTCGCTTTCGAAACAACATACTGCCTGCTTTGATAAGTGGTTTTTGATACAACAAAATTCTCCATTAATCATAGATTCTTGGTTCAATATAATTTTGATATCTAAAATTATGATATAATTCATTAACTTTTTAATATATCACGTTTTCAGGTTATAATATGCTTATAGATGAATTAAAAAAATATGAAGTGCCTGAATTCTTTATTAATTACAATAAAAAAAAAGGTATAATCAAATTAAATCCAGGGCAGGAAAAAGCAATAAATGCAGGATTATTCTCAAACAGGAATTTGCTTGTGTGCACTCCTACTGGTTCAGGAAAAACGCTCATTGCAACATTAGCTATATTGAATGCGTTAAAAGAAAAAAATGCAAAAGTTGTTTATACCGTTCCATTAAAAGCATTGGCGTATGAAAAATATAAGGAATATAGTGAATTGTTTAATGGAACAGAATACAAAGTGATTTATTCAACAGGCGACCAGGACAATAAGGATTTATCACAATATGATCTATTAATTCTTACTGTCGAAAAACTGGATTCTCTATTAAGAAGCAGACTGTCTTGGTTAAAAGAGATAAAATTGCTTATAGTCGATGAAATACATTTATTGAATGACCCATCAAGAGGCCCTACTGTTGAAGTTGTTATAACACTGCTGAAGCATTTGCTTCCTAATCTGCACATAATTTCGCTAAGCGCCACAATAGGAAATCCAGAAGAGTTGGCAGAATGGTTAGATGCTGAATTAGTGGTAGATGACTGGAGGCCTGTAAAGCTTGAAAAAGGAGTTATGTGCAATCATACTGTTGAATTTATAGAATAATCTTCCAAAAAAAGTTTCATTTTTATAAGTCTAATCTAAAAATAAAATCAATCTAAACAACTTCAAAGAAAAATAAAAGAAAAAAAATAATTTATATTATTGTTGTTTTTATTATCTTACTGCTTCTGCAAGCAGACTGTAGCTGAATAATTGCAGCACAAAGCTTGCCAAAGGAAGCAATAGCAGATTAAGCACAGGTACAAACAAAAGCACAAGCATTACTGCGAGTGTTGCAGCAACGCTGACAATAGCAGCTAGGAAATATCCACCGCTAAATGCTTTTTTGAGTACAGTCTTGAAATCAAATGCCTTTAAAAATTTCCCTGTTCTTCCATAATTCAAAACTGCTGATGGTGTAAGGTACATCGCCAGTACTACAAGCAATCCTCCTATTGTAAGTGCACCAACTAGTCCTCCGATAGATCCTGCCAATGCGAGAGGATCCGTCACGAGAGGATCCGTCATGACTGCGTACATTAAGTTTAATATAGAATTTCCTCCTAATAAAAATATAACCAGTAAGGCAGGTAACATGTATACTAGTCCAATTATTGCCATTAGAATGCCTTTTATAAATAGCGTTTTCCAATCAGCCCATTCTGTCAGATTCCATTTTTTCTTTACAACATTTAATGCTGTTAATAGTACAAACCCTGAAACAAAAAACCCTAATAATGTACTTACTATCCAGCCAGCTACAGGTAGAACCGCAATAAGCATACCTGCAAACAATATAGCCCATCCAATTAAAAGCTTTTTCCAATCTTGGAAAGGCATTTTAACAGCTTTTACCAATTCCATGAAATTTCACCTCTTTTTAACCTAAAATCTATTAAATCAAATTTAAGTCAATTTATATATCATAGCGAATGGCTTTTAAAAAGGTTTCGAATAAAGACGGCTAAAATCTCATTTTCCGCCAGTTATACACCTCTACATCACAAACTTTATAAACAAACCTCTTTTTGTATCAAATATTCCCGAAAACTAGGGCAAAAGCGCTTAGTAGGGGTGCAATATGGAAAAAGAAAAACTATTGGAATTAATAAAAAAAGCAAGAGAAAACACAAAGAAAAGGAATTTTGCGCAGTCTTTTGATATTATAGTCAATCTACAGCATTTATCTTTAAATAAGCCAGAAGAGCAGATAGAATTCTTTATTCAGTTAAATTATGGCAAAGGAAGGGATAACAAGGTATGTGCTTTAGTCGGTGGAGAGCTTATAGAAGAAGCAAAGAAATTCTTTGATAATGTCATTACACAGGACAATTTTGATAAATATGATGTAAAGGCAATAAAAAAACTTTCATCAGAATATGACCTATTTGTAGCTCAAGGAGATATCATGGCGCAGGTGGCTAAATATTTTGGGCGTGTATTCGGTCCTAGGGGCAAAATGCCAAACCCTAAAGCAGGATGCGTTGTACCTCCAAAAGGCGCAAATCTTCAAGCAATTGCAAAAAAATTAAAGAATACACTCAAAGCAAGCGCAAAGAAGAGCTTGGTTATGCAAATCACTGTTGGAAATGAAAAAATGAAAGATGATGAGATTGCATCAAATATCATCCAATTTTACAAACAGCTTATTAATACTCTTCCTCAACACGAGAACAACATAAGAAACATCAAACTTAAATTGACAATGGGGAAATCAGTTGAATTAATGTGAGAATATGAATAAACCAAAACCGCATGTTTCAGAACAGAAGAAGAAGGTTGTCAAGGAATTTGTAAGTTTATTAAATGAGTATCCTATTGTTGCAGTAGTTAACATGGAAAATCTTCCTGCAAAACAGCTTCAGAATATGAGAGCATCTTTAAGAGGCAAGGTTGTAATAAAAGTTTCAAAAGGAAGATTAATGAAAATTGCTTTATCTCAAGTTAAAGACAAGTTAAAGGGAATAGAAAAATTGACAGAATATATGGTTGGAATGCCAGGTATGCTTTTCACAAAAGAAAATCCATTTTCAATGTATAAAACGCTTCAAAAAAGCAAATCAAGCGCATCGGCAAAGCCTGGACAAATTGCTCCAAAAGATATAATCGTCAAAGCAGGAAAGACTAATTTTGCTCCTGGTCCGATAATAGGAGAATTGGGAAGCATAGGGTTAAAGACGACTGTTGACGGCGGCAAGGTAGCGATAAAGGAAGATGTTGTCGTTGTAAAAGAAGGACAGCCTATTTCGTTAAAAGTTGCAGGTGTATTAAGCAGGCTTGGTGTAGAACCAATGGAAATTGGACTGAATGTTACAGCAGTCTACGAAGATGGAAACGTTTACACTGGCAAAATACTTGCGATTGATGAAAAGGAATACATTAATAACATTTTCAATGCCCATAGATGGGCATTTAATCTTGCAATGGAAGCAAAGTTCATGACAAAAGAAACAACAACTGCATTGTTGCAAAAAGCTCATAGTGATGCATTTGCATTGGCGATATCTAAGTCATTGGTTAACAAAGATACTGTTAATGCAATCTTACAAAAAGTACACGGCCAGATGATGGCATTAAAGCAATTGGCCAAATTATAATTGGAGGGATTAAAAATGGAATATGTATACGCAGCTATGTTAATTCATAAGGCGGGGAAAAAAGTGGATGAGGCAGCAGTTAAAAAAGTGCTTGAATCAGCAGGAGTAAAAGTTGATGAAACACGTGTTAAGGCATTAGTTGCTGCATTAGAAGGTGTAAACATCGACGAAGCTATTGAAAAAGCTGCAGTTGCACAAGTTGCAGCGCCAGCATCAAGCGGATCTTCTAAAGAAGAAGGCAAGAAAGAAGAAAAGAAAAAAGAGGAGAAAAAAGATGATACGGCAGCAGCAGCTGGCTTAGGAGCTTTATTTGGTTAATCTTTCTTTCTTTTTCTTTTTTTATATTATAAAATTTCGAATAAAAATTTAAATGAAGATTAGTGAACATGGACGAGCTACATCAGGATTTAATGGGAAAAAAGCAGAAGGTGGCTGAATTAAGAAATAAACTTAATCAGCTTAGCGCAGAAAAAGAGGAGTTTTACAGCAAGAAACAGGAAATTAAACATAATATTCAAAATAGAATTAATTCTTCAAACAGCTTGAGAAAAGAAAGAGATGAATTGACTAAAGAAGTTAAAGAATTGAAGAAAGGAAGAGATGAAATTAATCTAAAGATAAAGGAAGTTGTAGAAAAATTAAAAAAATTAAATGAAACGGTCAAAGAAAGCAAGCCTAAAGACAATTCATTTAATCCTATTGCAGCAAAAAGGACTATAGATCATCTGGAATTAAAGATTGAAACTGATGCGCCTTCTTTTGATAAAGAACGGGCTATAATGAAAAAAATTAAGGAGTTGAAAAAGCAATTAGATGCATCAACAAAAGAAAGAGGTTCTTTTTTGGAGTTAAAAAATGCGGAAAAAGAATTAAGAAATCTAAAAAAACAATCAAATGCAATACATAAATTAATACAAGAAAAGGCGAAGTTATCGCAGGATAAGCATGAAGAGATGATAAAATTAAGCAATGGAATGGATTTCAAAAATGATTTTGAAGAAATCGATAAAAAAATTGACGAAAAGAAGAAGGAAATATCGTTAAGCAATGACGAGCTTAGAAAAATTCTGCCAGGCATGTTCGATGTTTATGGCAAAATTGACGAAAAGAAGAAAAAGAGAAAAGAAAAAAGAGAACTGGAAACGAAATTGTCTCTGGAAGAAAAAAAGAGGCTCGTTGAAGACAAGATTTCTAAAAGAAAAAAATTAACAACAGAAGATCTGCTTGCATTCCAAAGTGTGGAAGAAAAGTGAATATAACCTATACAAATAATAAACTAATCTTTTATTTGCTTTGATATGGATTCATTATTGGATCTTCTATTTGTTCTTCTTCTAATTGAGCGGTTTCGCATGCTTCTTGTGGTTGTGGCGTTTGTGGTGCTCCAACAATCTGGTCGCCAGTTTGTCTATAATCATCGGCATGAGTATCTACTTTAGGGTCACTTAGCTCAGAACTTCTTAAAGCTCTAAACTTTTCTGCTAGGCCTTTCGCAAGTCTAGATACATTCCCTTTAGGCAATCTAATTATCTCTTCATAAGTTATTGCTGCAATGGTATTATCACCAACTGATACATATAACCTTTCACCGTCGTATGAGAATGCAGCATCATTTACAGTGTCTCCTAAATCAAATGTTTTGATTGTCTTTCCATCAGAAGTATTCACTAATGTTATGCAATTATCTCCTGTTTTTACACACATATATCTTAAAGATGCGCGATATGCCTCAATTCTTTTAGGAGGTGGTACAACAAAATAAATTTTATCTAATTTGACATTTGCTATTTGATCGAGATCTCTTATTATGGCGACTTCACAATTTCTAAAATATCCATCGCTTGTTCTATGTTCTTCTCCTATAACAGCATATACATTATCGCCGTCAGAATCTATTTGGACAATTCTTCTTTCATCCGTTAGTTCTTTTGAAGTTAAATTAACTGGGATAAGACCAACCTTATCTCCACAAAGTACACCAATCCCAGTTACACCATCATCGTTTATTGTTAATACGTATACTTTTTCTCTAACAGTAATCAATTGATACGGTCTTCCTCCAACATTATGTTCTCTGCGTTTAAATTCAAGAAAAGAAGATGCTCCATCGCTTCTTAAAATGGTCTCGACATCTCTTTCTAACTGCGCTTCTAAACCATTTTCCCATGTAGCTTCCTGCGCATCTAACTGCGCGGTAATTGGTCCTTTACGCTCTACCTTAACCACTTCATCTGGTGTTGCCATACTCTAGCGGAAATATAACATTATTTATAAATGTTCTTCAACTAATAGCTCTGTCCCGAAAGTGGTTTGCTATAATAAATGTAATTTACTTATTCTTTTTAATAGTTCCATAACCAATTAATCTAAACCTATTGCCTATCCTTCTAGAAATAGTTATTCTTGCATTTTCATAGCATGCAACTGGCAGTTTTAAATTACACTTTATTGTCTTCTTGCTTAAATCTGTGACTAATCCTACAGTAGCCGCAGCATTTACATTTAGCATAAGAGGCTCCCCTCTTTTAATTGGATCAACTTTTGTATTCTCTTCAACACCGACTACTCTTTCAAGCAGATGTGTTTCTAAACTTAATTCATACCGTGTTGGTGGAACTTTTCCTTTATATCCCACCACATTTCCTGTAAGCTTATCTGATTTTACAATTGAAGGCTCCAAAGTAGTTAAGATTGCAATACTGCCGCCTGGCACAACTTTCTCTACGCTCTCTCCGCCGGTCATTATAGATACTATTTTAGCATATATTGATTTGCTTACCTTTTTGTTCTTTTCCTCAACCTGATACCCAGGCACTATCTCAATCTCGTCTCCAGCTTTTAATTCCCCCTGCTGCAACGATCCTCCTAATACCCCTCCTTTCATATCGGAAACTTTTGTACCAGGTTTGTTTATGTCAAAACTCCTTGCAATGAACATTATTGGATCCAGCGATTTGCTTCTCTTTGGAGTTGGAATTGTCTCTTGTATCTCTTTTAATAAAATATCAATATTAATACCTTGCTGGGCAGAAATTGGAATGACAGGAGCATTCTTGTAAGGGGTTTCCTTAAGAAATTCTTTTATCTGAGCATAATTTTTAAGAGCGTCTTCTTTTGCTAAAAGATCTATCTTGTTTTGAACAACAATAATATTCTTTATACCTATTATCTCCAATGCTTTCACATGCTCTCTTGTTTGAGGCTGCGGGCAAGGTTCATTTGCGGCAACTAATAATAATGCTCCATCAATTATAGTTGCGCCTGCAAGCATTGTCGCCATAAGGCTCTCGTGGCCAGGCGCATCTACAAGAGAAATTCTTCTGATAAGCCTGCCTTGCTTGGTTGCATTAAATTTCCCATTTTCATCTTGATAGATGTCTACGTCAGCATATCCTAAACGGATAGTAATCCCTCTTCTAATCTCTTCAGAATGAGTATCTGTCCATTTTCCGGAAAGTTTTTCTGTTAATGTGGTTTTCCCATGATCAACGTGTCCAATCAATCCAATATTGATCTCTGGTTGTATATGCGCTTTAGTTTCTTCCATATCACTATTTTCAATCTCTTTATTGTCTATTTTATCTGTTTTTTTTTCACTTGCTGCTTTCTTGGACATAATTTAAACAGAATTATAATACATTTATAAAGGTTGTCCATTAACAATCTCTTACTTTAATACTAAACTATACAAAAATTCAAGCCTTTGTCCTAGTTCGCTCTTCCAGAGCTCACGTCGTCCTACATAACCAGTACGCATATCTTATGTATGTACCATACATTCAATATTATGTAAGACGACCGAGTGAAACGAGGGAGGACAAAGGCATTGAATTAAGATAAAACATCATCAATACAATAAAATAGAATTGAGTAGGTATTCAGTTGTATTATGCAACCTAATTAAGAACGAAATACATCACTTACGTTAATACAATTGCTTCTTTTTCTCCTATGTAAAAAGTATGCTCTGCCTGAGAAACCATCCCTCCAGATATTTCATGCAATGGATTGTGCGGATGAATATTTTTATTTGCAGCCAATTTTAATAAGGCATACCTTACTTTCTGTATATCCATGCCTAACCCTCTTACAATACCTCTCTCGCAAAAAGGCAATTTTTCTTGTGCTTCAAGATATTTTAAAACGGTCCTTGCAATAGCATCCCTTATTGGTTTAATTGACATTAATTCATAAATCAAAGCTTGTTTTGTATCTGTTATTCTGCCTTCGCCATTAGTTGCAAATGGCTCTATAGCAATTATTGCTCCAGGTTTTAAAGGAGTAATATTTCCATTGTCATAATTAGGAATATTTGGATTAACATGCACTTCATATTTTTCAATGAAATGCCCTGATAAATTAAATACTGGCTTAAATCCAAAAGAAACAATTTTATCATGAATTATTTTTCCTATTTCATTTATAGGCATATTCGGTTTTATTTTTTTTACAACTTCATTTAATGCAGATTCGCTTGCTTCAACCAATCTCTTATATTTTCCAGACAAGTCAATTGTGTATGCGGTGTCTCCTATTGCTCCATTTAAACATACACCTATGTCAACTTTGATTATTTCATCTTTCAATACTTTTTTTTCATCTGCCAATGCCGTGTCATGCGCAGCGACTTCATTTAAGGACAAATTAACAGGCCATGCAGGAACAGCTCCATAAGACCTTATCTTATTTTCAATAGCTTCGGCTATTTCCAATAATCCTGCTCCGCTTTTAATTAAAGATTTGCTCCATTCCCTTACTTCTTTAGTAATCTTCCCGGCTTTTTTCCAGTCTTCAAGAGGTGGTTGCAATACCATGGCAATAAAATACGCAGGAAATATATAAAGGTTGGTGTGGATATATTCTTGATTTTTATTATATATTCTTTTCATATTATTTTTAGGTATTCTCTTATCTCTATTTTTATATACTATCTTACGTCGCTCCTTAAGGAGCTTAATAACAAAATATATAACTATTAATATTGTTTTGAAATACATGGAAAATATACAGCTCGAAATAGATGAAATAAAATACATCGGTGAAATTCTTAGAACTGCAGGTTTGATGGCGCAAAAAATGGTCGACAAGGGCGTAACCCAACAAATTAAAAAAGACGGTTCGCCTGTAACGAATGTTGATGTTGAAATACAAAATTATATTCTTGGAAAATTGAGGGATAAAAAATCCCCTGTCAAAAACTACAACTTAATATGCGAAGAGTGCAAATCAAATAAAATAAGCAATAAATTCATAACAATTGATCCTATTGATGGAACAAGACATTTGTTCACAGACCACAATTATACAATCATGGTTGGTAAAGTTGAAGATAACAATGTAAGTTATGGCATTGTTTATTATCCTAAAAAAGAAATGCTTTTTATTGGCCATACGAGAATGACGGTGGTTATAGATTATTCCAATAATTCAATAGAAGAGATGAAACTGTCAAGCACTTCTGACTTATCAAAAGCAACGATACTTATTGGAACTACCGACTTCGTAAAATACAGCAAGGAATTGGAGAAGCTGAAAAAGATGTTAAATATAAAAATAATAGGAAGTACAGGATTGAAAGCTTCTCTTGTTGCTTCGGGGGTTGCAGACGGCTACATACTCTTTCCAAGAGCAATGACTTTGTGGGATATTGTTCCTTCTTATGCAGTTGTAAAGCATTGCGGTGGCAAAATTACAGACTTGCATGGGAATAAGCTGAATTTAAATAACATAATTTCAAAATACGGCGCTATAATCAGTAACGGTAAAATACATGAAGATCTTCTAAAAGTTGTCAATTCAGTGTTGAGCTTAAATCAACAAAATATTTAAATCTGCTTTCTTTTTACCTCTTTAATGAGAAAGATTACTATAATCAAATACAGGCTTCCAAAACAGGACAATGTAAATCTCCAGCTTCAGTGGCTGGGTGATTCTTTAGGATTGTTCGGGTCGAGGGATAAAGATAAGAGCTGCTTTAGGCTGTTCATTGAATTATTGAAAGGCGCTAAAAAAGGAAAAGGATTGACAAGCGATGAATTAGCTATGCATCTTAGCTTGTCAAGGGGAACAATTGTTCACCATCTGCATAAATTAGAAAATTCAGGGATAGTTGTTTATGAAGACAATGTATATTTGTTAAGAGTAGATTCATTAAAACAACTGGTTAAGGAAATAGAAAAAGATACATTAAATACATTGATTGCATTAAAAAAGATCGCTTCAGAGATTGACAAAAGATTATGATATCTGTATCCTGATTTATAATCACGTTTTACACAATTTCCAGCATTTTGACTGTATAATCTTTATACTATTTTATTAATATCAATTTTCTTCTGTTTTCCAGTAGATAAATCCTTCACTGTAACGTTATTGTTTTTAAGTTCGTCTTCGCCAATTAGTATAATGTTCTTAGCTTTTTTTGTGTTTGCATATTGCAGCTGCTTGCTTAGCTTTCTAGCCATCAAATCGACTTCGACAGAAGTTCTTGATCTGAGCTTTTTTGCAATGGACAATGCTAAATTATACGCCTTGTCAGTTAATGGTGAAATGTAATATTCAGGTCCGCTTTCATTAATATTCATAAGTTTATTATCTTCTAAAAGCAATTGCACTGTAGAAAATCCAACAGCAGCTCCGGTAACATAATCTTTTTCTCCGCCGTATTTTTCAATCAATGAGTCGTATCTCCCTCCACCTGCCAATGCTCGGTATTTTCTGTCTACATCGAATATTTCAAACACTGTTCCAGTGTAATATGCAAGCCCTCTTGCAATTGAAAGGTCAAACCTTGCGCATTTTGGAAGCAGCATAAGAACTTGTTTTAATTCATTATATCCTTCTTTTGCGAGTTTGGATAATTTTTCTTTTTCCAGCTTTTCAAATGGCAATGACAATAATCTGTTTAATTCTTCAAATGCTTCGTCAGGCATAAATAAAAGTTCCTTCCTAAACTCTATGCCTGATATTTTTTCTTTTTTGTCAATCGCTCTTATTGCATCTTCAATCTTATTTTTATCGACTAAAGATTCAAGTATTCCCTGCAGTAATTTCCTGTTGTTTATTGATACGAAAAAATCTTTTTGTTTTAATCCAAGATTCTCAATCGCATTAATGGCAAGCAGAACAACTTCAGCGTCTGCAATCGGCTGGTCGCTTCCATAAATTTCGTAGCTGAACTGGTAAAATTCTCTCATCCTTCCTTTTTGAGGAGCTTCATATCTCCACATCCTGCTGCATGAGTACCATCTAACTGGTTTAGGCAGTGTTTTTTGTTTTGATATATACATCCTCGTGAATGGGATTGTCAGATCAAACCTTAATCCTAATGATTCATTCCCTTTCTTTTCAAGAGTGAAAATCTGCTTCTTAATTTCCTCGCCAGATTTTTTAGTCAAAATCTCCATCATTTCAAATGCTGGGGTTTCGACTTCCTTAAAATTAAAAGATTCAGCTGTTTTTACAAAAGCATCTCTAATATAATTGAACTTTCTCTTATCTTCAGGATAAAAATCCATAGCCCCCTTTGCAGGCTTCATATCATCAGATGCCATATTTCTACATACTTGTTGAATATTTATATAAAATTGTCGGTTTAAAACATCAGACTTTAGTGGGGGAATAAATGATTTCCTGTTATTCAATAAACAGGTTTAATAATTGGATTTTTAAAACAAACTTAGAAAAAAACATAATACGTACAATAACTAATTTAGCGGAGCTACAAAGTAGTCAGCAGAATATCCCTTTCAAGCATTGTGCGTATATTTCTCATCATGTTTATTATTTCTGCGTCATTCGCTGCCCTGTCTATCTGCATTACCATGTCAATCAATCTTCTAAAGAACCTTATAATGTCTCCTTCAAGCAGATTGCACACGTCAAGCATCTCTGAGAACGGCCTGTTATGATTTACCCAAACAGCCACCATATTTATCAATCTCTTCAAATCGCGCTTGTTGAGATCTTTCTGAAAAACGTTGTTTCGGCATAAAACATTAACCAGCCTGTTGTATTTATTTTCAACTCCTTTAAATGAAAAATGATCTGTTGTTCGCGATTCATATACTATTGCTGCAATGGTTGTCAATAATTCAGTTTCATTCAATTCCTTGTACAATCCAGTAAAGAACAGCTCTGTTATAAGAGTTTCATTAAAGAAAATATTTGAAGCAAAATTCCCCTTTTCAGTAAGTTGGTTGTTCCTATCTATATATTCAAGCTGCCTAAGCTGTTTTATCTTGTTGTTAAAGCTGGCCATTATCCTTACTTGGCCTTCTTTTTTCTTAAGGAAATAATAAAAATTGCTTTTCAATATCACTTCTATCTGTTCTTCATCATGATATTTAAGCAGATTCAGCACAGTATTTACGCTTAAATAATACTGCGATATTATCGGCTCGACATCCTTTTCTACAAGCTTCATAACATTATGTATGTTAAACTTGCTTCTGTCATAAATCACAACTGAATACCCTTCTTTGTCTATGCCTCTTCTTCCAGCCCTTCCAGCAATCTGGAAATATTCTTTCGTGTTAAGATACCTGAAATTAATCCCGTCAAATTTCATTATGGAGTCAAAAACTACTGTTTTTGCAGGCATATTTATTCCTACTGCAAATGTTTCTGTGGTGTAAAGCACCTGAATCAAGTTGTCTGCAAACATCTCTTCCACTGCTTCTTTTAATGCTGGAAGCACGCCTGCATGGTGGTATGCAATTCCTTTTGTTGCAACATGTATCATGCGCGATACTGACGACAGTTTCTTTATTTCAGGAGTCATTTTCCTGTTTAATATGTTCAATATTTTCGTGCGCTGCTCAGGCGTTGTATATGACTTATACATTGCCAATTCTTTTGCCATTCTCTCGCATTGTTTTCTGCTGAATGCAAAATACAGTATTGGAGTCTTGTCTTGGAGCTCTTCTACGACTTCCAAATGAGAAACAGTCTCTTCTTTCTTTTCTCTTTTCTTTTTTTGTCTTCTGTTTATTGGTTTATACTCCGGTATATTCAGATGCTCCCGCAATGTTTTGTAATCAATCTGTCCGAGATGCTTGTCAAATGCAATATGCATTAGTGGAACGGCCCTTTCTTCATTCTTTACGACTTCTACTTTATGATGTTTAATCAGGTGTATCCATTCTGCAAATTCGTCTGCATTTGGAATTGTTGCAGACAAGCATAAGAATCTGATGTTTTCAGGAGAAAATATTATTGATTCTTCCCAAACTTTGCCTCTTTCTACATCATTGATGTAATGTATTTCGTCAAATACAACATATTTAATATCATGGATTGACGGGTCTTTTGTAATGAGCATATTCCTGAATATCTCTGTTGTCATTATCAGGATTCTTGCATCAGGATTGAGCACTACATCCCCTGTCATAATTCCTACATTCTCATAGCCGTATTCCTGCGTAAAATCCCTGAATTTTTGATTTGACAATGCTTTTATCGGCGCAGTGTATATTATCCTAACTGGCTCATCCTTAAATTTATTTATTATATAATCTGCGATTAATGTTTTTCCTGTGCCTGTTGGAGCAGAAACTACGACAGAATTGTCATTGTCTATTGCAATGACTGCCTGCTCCTGAAATTTGTCTAATGTGAAATTTTTATATTGCATATTTTTAACTTCTATTATCGAATTTATAAGGTTAATGGTACTGTATCGGATTTGAGTTTAGAATAGCATGATAAATTCTATCAGTGACAAAAGAATATGCTTTATCAAATCCGACGCCATTCATTGCGATGGATCTTAAAAACTGCTTATTAAATTCTGCAACTATGTTATCAAACTCTCTTTTTGGTATTCTAAATCTTGCTTGTTTAATATATTTTGGAGTTAATTCTTTTTTTGCAAAAGTTCTTGTCCATTGAGAATAGCTTATCCACATTCTTGAATAATGTTCATTAACCATGCTGGATGCAATTAACATATACGCTTCTAAACCTGATCCATTTGCATCATAGTATCTAATAATTTCAAAAGTAATCTCATCTTGTATATGTATATTAGGGATTTTGAAAGTATTTAATCCTGCGCTTTCAAGACGTTCTTCAAGAGTTTTATTTTCCACCTTCTTATTTTTTTGTCTAAATATCATCTTCTCAATGTATCGTTATATCTCTATCTTTTTCTTTATCTCCTATTTCCTTAGTATCTTGGTCTGTTCTTTCTTCGTATGTGTACAATGGAGAATCCCTGCAAATCTTCTGCACAAATCCTATTAAATTTTTGTATAATCTGAAAGAATTTCTTCTTAATGATTCAGGAAGGTCTGCTCTTATTGATGTATCATCTTGAGAATATGGATCTGTTAATACCATTAGCATATAACATGCTTTTTTTAATGCCACAACTCTCTTTATTGTTGCCTGATGCATCATAACTATTGCTTTATAATTTTCTTTTGTGATTTCACAAGTAAAACTCTCTGAATAATTCCTTCTTATAAATGGCTCATTTGGAGGCAATATGCTGGAAAAATAATATATCCACTTATACGGATCCAAATCAATTGATGCTAGATTTTTTTCATCAGTTTCCATATCAATAGTGTAACGGTAAGTGCTTTCCCATTTGTATCCCCTAATAATATACCGTAAATCTTTTTCATCAATAACTACCCTTTTAACCTTGTCGGGTTCCGTTTTAACTTGATTAAGTTCTTCTGTAGCCGTCTTGTTATCAGTTATCTGAATCCCTGTTGGAGCTTCCTGAACAATCTCTTCAAGTTTTTTGCCGCTTTGTTCCTTTGGCATCCCTTGGATTCCTTCGATGCTATCTTTTTGTTCTTGTACACCCCGACTGTTTTCTCCACTTCTATCTTTTTGTTCTATAGGAGTGCTTTGAGCTTTTTCTTCAATATTTTGGACTTTGTTAGATCCTAATACTTCATTGGGTTCTAATATCTCATCAGGTTCTAATGCATTTCTGCTACTTTCTAAATCTTTTTCAGTATTTGGCGCTCTTTTGCTTTTATTAAAAAATTCGTAAAACAACTGCTTAATTCTTCCCATTTAATCAACTTATAACAGATAATATATATTATTTATGGAAATAATCACTTTTAAGTGAATATTTAGAAAAACTTTATAAATAGTCATGCTGAGATGTGAATTATGTGCATAGGATGCACTGCTTACAAGCAGTATTTGGAATCAATTGGAATTCAAGCGGATAATTCCGCAATTAGAGGAAGCTTTCATAGTTCTAATTCTGATGGTTATGGTTCATCTTCTGGTGAGTCATCTTCTGGAGAGTATTCTGCGCCTGTATCAAATTATTCTGGCTATGGAGGAAATAGGCATTATTAATAATTGTTACAACGCAGTAGTTATATTTATAAATAACAGTCATTTTCTCGAATTATGAACGAACTTACTACAGAACTCACAGAATTTGAACCAAGAATAATAAACAGAATAGTCAACGGATACACTTTATTGGATGTTTTGGGTAGCGGGGGGTTGACAATAGCTCACAGGGCAGAAAAAGATGGCAGAGACTTCTGTATCAGAGAGTTAAGATATGGTAAAAGCACATCAGACTTCTCACCACATAAAGTAGTGGAATTATTTGAAAGGGAAGCAGATATTTTAGCAAGATTGGAGCATCCAAAAATTCCAAAAGTTCATGAGCTATTTTCAGTTTCAAACAATGGCCAAATAGATATATACATGGTTCAGGATTTAATTCATGGAAAAAATCTAAAGAAGTTTGTAAGGGAGAATGGCTCTTTAAGCGAAGAAAAAGTAATTGATATTCTATTGCAATTAACAGATGTATTGAAGTACATACATAATCAAAAGCCAAGTGTTATTCATAGAGACATAAAACCGAGCAATATAATGTTAAACGGGGATGAAGTTTACTTAATAGATTTTGGAGTCGTTCAGGAACGGTTAGTTCAAACTATTGGCGGAAGTACAATGTTCGGTACATTTGGCTATGCCCCTTTAGAGATAATGGCTGGGCAAGCAACTACGCAGTCTGACATTTATATGCTTGGAACTACCGCATTGTATTTATTGTCAGGTTTAGATGTTCCTATCGAATTGATGGAAGGGGTTAGATTAGACTACAAAAGAAAAATCAAATTCGAAAATATGTCAATAGATGTTCTTATAGAAAGATTAACTGAACAGGAAATTAAAGACCGCCCTCAAACAGCAGAACAAGTTGCTGATTACCTGCAGAAGATTAAGGACGGCAAAGCGTTAACAAGAATTGCAGAACAAAAGCCAAACTGGCTTGACAGGCTTATTGCAAGAATTGTAGGAAAAAGAACATTGAGTTATTTAGTCGGCAAAAGAAAAGCAGAAGTTGATAAAATAAGAAATGGAGTGAGTATTGAACCAAATGCAGAATCTATAAAATTACCTGATGTCAATGGAGAATCAAGCGTAGATTTCAGAGGACAGAATGTTCATTATATAAAAATGCCAACTGCAAGTTATGGATCTGCACTGAAAAATTTAAGGGACGCATGCGCAGAAGATAAAAATTCAAAGCAGCCTTTACTGGATGGAATTCCAAGGCCATTAACGTTAAAGGAAATCTTTATTGCAAGAATTATGCAGCATGAATTATGGGATGTTTTTTTAGATCCCATTGGAGGAATAGCTTACTCATCGCAAGACAAGAATATGTTTAAGATTAATCAAGTATGCAGAGAATTAGCTGGATTAAGCGAAGGTTTTGATAGGAGTTATTTGCCGATTGATTACAATGGATTTAATGGTGTTGAGTTAGATAGAAGAAACGCATTATATGACCAACTATTGACAAGAGAACAATTTCTTGCTCCTCATCCAGCATGGCACGTTGCTTTGGAAGGAGATACCGACTTAATGAGAGCAATTGCTGACAAAGTCTATATAGGACAAAGAAGAAGAGGATTAGGATTCTATTTATTTGGCAATCCGCAAGAAGACCAATTGAGGCATCTGTTTGTCGACTACATTGGCTACAGTTCTGGTGCTTTTGGCGGCGGCAATCTTATCTACAACTGCCGCTTCCTCCGGGTAATCCCCAATTAAAGCGCCGAAGGCACGCGAAGATATTTACAATTTTAATAAAATGACCCAGCCCGGATTTGAACCGGGATCAATCGGTCCGAAGCCGATCGCACTATCCAGGTTATGCTACAGGGCCAATATCAAAATTTATTGCTGACTGATGTTTCAGAAATATATCAACTAATTTATATAACTAATGGATAAAATGATTCTGTCCTAAAATTTACCTTCCACTGTACGCTGCATATACCACTCTGTCTAAAAATAATGCATCTTCTTCAATAGCTGATTCTATCCTATGATTTTTAATTGATTGTGCTAAAAATCCAATTATTCCACCGATTAAAAGTCCTTTTTTAGCTGATTTAATAATAAAATCTCTTCTTGTCATATCTGGATTTTCTTTTTTCTGTTTAAGATATTTTTTATTTGCATTTGGATTGGAAGTTTGCGCATATGCAGCAAATCCTCCAATACTTCCTAGAATTGTACCCATGTAAATCGCATTAGCAGTTGGATTCATAAAACTCCTATGAATGTCAGAAGTATGCAGTACTATATACCCAAATACTTCCAAAAGCATGGATACATCTTCTAAATCTTCGTCAGCTATTGTATTTGGATACAATAATCTTGCACCGCCATATTTGTCATAAAACCTTTCAACTTCGCCATAAAAAGAAGCCTCTCTGTTTATTACTCTGTCAACTAAATTATTCCTCTGCTTCCATTCTTCAAAGGCATTAAAATAATTATCTAACCTGCTTTGACCATAAGATGAGTCACAAATCTCTTTTAATATTTCGACTAATGATGCTGTCATAAAACTGGTGAATTATAATTGAATTATAAATATTGCTGCTGTTATTTTATGATTTGGTGTTGTTTTTATATTACAATGTGTGCCCTAGTGACAAATGTCACTTAGGTTTACAGTTGTATATTACTAGTATATTAAAAATCAATACTTAGTCCTCCATCATTTCATTCGGTCATCCAACATAATGATATAATTAATGCTGTATTCTACATTCACAAAAACAAAAACATTTATATTTTGAAACGCTAATATTTAATCACCTTCCTATGTTGCTCTTGACAATATGGACGGAAAAGAGGTGGTAATTATGGCAAAAAAAATGAAAGAGATGGGCGCAAGCACTTGTACTCCATGCAATCCCAGATGCTGGGCAGCAAAGCTGCTTCTTGTAGGGGTTCTTGTATTAGGAAATGAGTACTATTTGGGATGGAGCTGGGCAGCTTTTGTAGGATGGCTTTTAGTGCTAATGGGCTTATTAAAATTAGTATGGCCATGCTGTGTATGCTGTAAAAAATAGATTTTTTTTCTTATTTTTCTATATTTTTGAACTTTTTTATTATAATCTGTAATTATAAAAGGATATGATTCCTAATATATGTGTATTTTTAGAGCTCACATTTTCTTTGGATGTCAGATTAAGTTTGGCAAAACTTTTAAACCCGCATTTTATACTTTTTCATATGACTCTATTGGAAAAATTAATACAGAAAATAAGCCCTATACTCATAACACCTACAACAGATTCAATCACAATCAGTTTGTCAAGGCGTTTCTTCTTGTTCTACATGATGAATAAACTAATAAAATCAATTGAAAACGAGCCATATCTAAACTTTATCAGTTTATTGAAAAATTACAAAATACTTGGAAATTTTTTATCCGGAACGGCGGGGGAATTTTACAGAGACAGAAATAAATCATATTTTAGGAATTTCTTTATGGAAAATGAGCTTTATCAATTGGTTAAGGATGATTTAGAATCAGTAAAAATTTATCCGGACATAAAAATGACGATAACAAAAAGAGGAATAATCATTTACGACAACTATAAGCTGAACCAATTTAATGTATTGCTTCTTACAATACATGGAGGAACTTATGTTCCAATGGCAATACAGACCAAGATGATGGTTTCAGCAGAAGAACGACACAAGGAAGAAGACATAGGCATAAGTAGGATATACGGCAGGATGGTGCTTGAAAAAGGGGGAATATGGATAGACAACAAGCAGTCAAGATTTGCATGCGATTTTAACAGGCAGATTGAAAAAGCTATATATCATAATAAATCTGAACCATGGATTGAAATAATGTGGAGGAATGAGCTTTCAGAAGGCGAAAGAAAACAGCTTTTAAGGAGCTACAATGAATTTTATTTTACATTAGCGCAGCTTATTGATGCATACAGGTTTAATGTAATATTTGATGCGCATTCTATGAAAGATATGCCTGAAAGGCCTGAAATAAGTTTTGGAACTAAATATATTCCACGGTTTTATATGCCAATAGTCAAGAGCATACAAAATAAATTCTCTAAAAAATACAAACCTGTGTACATTGACAGGCCGTTTCAGGGGGGCTATATCCTTCAATGGTTCAGCAAGCAATTTCCTGATGTATTCACATTCTCGATGGAAGTTAATAAAAGATTATATATGGATGCAGATAGAACAAAGATTTATACTCAAAAAATTGATGCTATCTCAAAGGATATTTTAGAAATATTTGATATTTCACTTTGGGATGAAGATAAGGAAGAAAAACAGGAAGAAAAAAATGAAAGCTGTTAATGTTGTTAATAATAATAATAATAGTTGCTAATAATAAATCTACTAATAAATCTACTATAACTCTTCAAATAAATGCCAAAATATTTAAAAATTAGCCTAATAATAGCATAATTAAAGTATATATTCATGGGGAAAGTATTCATGGGGAAAGGAGACGCTGAAGAATTAAAAGTTGGGATGGAACTTGAACTGTTTTTATTAGACGAAGATGGAAATGTTGTTTTTGATGCGGATAAGATTATTAAACTCACAAAAAAAATATCAGAAAAAGTCTACATAAAGCATGAATGCGCTAAAAATATGGTTGAACTTGGCGCAAGGCCAGATCCAAATCCTCAGAAAACTCTTAAAGATATGTTTATAAATGTTGAAAATATTCTTGTCACAGCAGAAAAGGAAGGCTATATTCTCCTTCCATTAGGGGCATATCCGGGAGAATTTAATCCAGATATGAGAAACAATATCTCTTATAAAATAAAAAAACAGATTTTTGGGGAAAAAAGATTTCAGATTGCAGGCAGGGTCTGCGGGTTTCATTATCATTATCAGCTTCCATTTCATATTCCATTTATTCAGAGTATTTCTGTGCTTCAGTTTCTAGATTTAAAATATGTCCATAATCTATTAAATGGATTTAATTTTATGATTGCGCTTGATCCAGCGCTTAACTGTTTTATGCAGTCTTCGCCTTTTTATCAGGGTGAATATATAGGAAAAGACTCAAGGACAATAGTTTACCGGGGAGGAAAAATCTTAAAGTACGACAAAGGATTGTACAGCGAATATCAGGAATTCGGCGCATTGCAGGGGTATAAGTATTCAATATTCGATATAATTGAAATGATCAGGGAAATGTTTGAAAGATGGACAAAAGGAATAAAAGGTTTAGGGATTAACATTAAAACATTATCATTGTACGGCTCAACATTAGGCACTTCGTGGAATCCTGTGAAAATAAATAAGCTTGGTACATTGGAGCAGAGGGGTTCTGACATGAACCATCCAAAAAACATAATTGCGGCGACCGCGATGATGAAGTATATCATGAAAATGATATATGAAAAGGAGCTTGAAATAACACCTTCTCAAATAGGGAATGAAAACCCCTTTAAGATAGACGGCAGAAAACTTTATGTTCCTGAAGAAAAATATCTGATTAACATACTTCAGGTTCAAAGCGCTTATAAGGGGATGGAAAGTCAAGTAGTCTACAATTATTGCCTTGAACTTTACAGATTGGCGGAAAAAGCAATGCCAAGCAAGAAAAAATATCTTCTAGACCCTTTAAAGGAAATGCTTGATAAAAAGATGACAGTGAGCGATGAAATACTTGCATTTGCAAGAAAAAGAGGATGGAAAAATGGAGAAATCCTTTCAAAACAGATAGCAAGAGACATAGCAAAACAGCATGCTTCAAGATTGTTCAAGGAATTGGTCTTGTCAAGAAAATATTTGGAAGATATCTAAATAACGCGCAATATCTCAAATTAATGTGTAATATGTCAAATCCATTTTTTCTTTCTGAAGAATATCAGCATGGAAATAGAGATTATAAGCATGACTATGAAAATTACTATCAATGCAGAAGTATTCCCTTGTCCAGGAAGAGGAACATTCATGCCATACAGTCCAGTTATTAAACTCAATGGCATTAATAAAGTCGTTATCATAGTTAAAATCTTTATGATATCATTCATCCTGGTCGAGGATACTGCCAAGTGTTCTGATACCGTGCTCGAAATCTGATCCCTTGATCTTAATAATGATTGGTCAAGCCTGATTATGTGATCGTAAACATCCCTGAAATAAACTAAAACCTCAGGACGCACATATTTTTCACTTCTTAATATCTTAGCAAAAATTTCTGTTAAGGAAGTCAGCGACCTTCTTATTGACTGCATAATACTTTTCTTGTCGAATAATTCATCAAAATTTTTGTGTTCAGGGTCATGTGAAATCAAGTCATCTAATTTGTCAATTTCCTTTTCAAGCTTTTTTACAAATGGAAAGTAGTTGTCAACTTCCATGTCAAGTAGGTTATGCAGCAGATAGTCTGTTCCTTTATTCAGAAGATCGGAAAGCTTCTTTTCATCATTTTTCTGGTTTTCAATTGAGTCAATAAGCAAATCATGCACAGTGATTAATAAGTCCTTTGTTATAATGAAATAAATTCTGCATGCATCTACTGAATGTCTGTGTACTTTTTTAATTCCTTTGAATACAATAAAATGGTAATCGTCAAAAGATTCGTACTTTACAGGTGTTGAAATGCTTTGTATGTCTTCCAATGTAATTGGGTGAAGTTTTATCTGATTCTTTAAGAATGTCAGCTCTGCTTTGGTAGGTTGTTGCAGATCTATCCATGTGCTACCATTTTTCGTATACTTTTCAATATTAAGCTTTTTTAATGCCTTTCTAAATGAATATATGGTATGCACGGTACGATATTGGATATATTAATTTTAAAATGTTGTTGTTTGAATATGTTAATTCTTCTGATTAATTGCTTTTATTGCTCAAACTGAATAAATACTCCGTAGCTTGCTGTGATTGAGGTTTCTATTGAATTGCTATAATTAAAATTATAACCTTTAACTTGCTATATAACCTTATAACCTTTAATATCATAATCCATTATAACTTCCAAATCCAACATTGAAATTGTTAAACAACAGTTCATCGCTGTTCAAGTTGATTGAAGCTCCTAAACATAAATTTGCATTTGTTGATAGTATACTGCCTCCAGAAAGGCATAAGCCAATTGGTATTGAATAATAATTCTGCAGATTATTGTTTACATCATTAAATCCTGACATTATAAGCAAGCCTAATGCATCAGATGACGTCAATCTTATACCAATATCTCCATTGTAATTGTATCCATTTTCATGAAGACTGCCGCTTAAACTTATTATAACTCTTTCCAGATCTGCAATAAAGTTCGCTTCTGCACCAATGCTTGTATCATTTATTGACTCATTAATCAACTCATCAGAAAAATTAAAATTATAGTTATTCAGTCTCAATCCTGTTGTCAATAAAATGTTGTCATTGAGATATCCGGTTCCAAAGACGAAATCAAATATACTGCTGTTTTTAACTTCGAAATCACCTTCTTCAGAGTGGATGGTTGTTGAATAATCCAGCTCAAAAAATAAAGGCATTGCCAAATAATCTATTAATGCTCCAAGGTTAAAACTTAGCATTTTAATGCCTATTTCATCAATTTCTTCATTAACAAAACTGTCAAACATATAAAACTCCCTAATATACCCAAAATTACCGAATATGTACAATCTATTTTTTTCTTCAGAAGCTTCAGTAAACCCCTCTCCTAATTCAGCTGACGGTTCAATGTCAACCATTATATATTCTATATGTGATTCCCTTTCTAAATAATAACTGAACACAAAATCATCTATATCTTCCAATTGCTCTCCTCTGTATGGGACGTCTCTAACTGTCAAATGCACACTCAATTCATTTTCCCCTTCTTTTAATGGAACCATTATGTTAAATGAGATTCCTTCTAATGCGCTAACTTCACCATTGTAATTTATTTCCCACAAATATTCCAAATCATCTTCGTCAGGGTCATATGAGTCGCATGCATCAACTGCTACTGGGAGGAAAAACATACTTTCATCTTCCACAATTTCTGAGAATTCATCCCCAATATCATAATTAATTATTGCAACAGGGCTATGATTTGTTCTTCTTTGCCTTCTTTGAGATTCCAAATTTTGAGAGTCTGTGTTTTGAGACTCTATGTTATTTGCATCAGCTTCTTCTACAAACGAGTCAAATGCTCTCCATTCTTGTTCTTGCGCATTTATGCTGCTATATGATAAACATAATGCAGTTGATGCAGATATGATACTTAACAATCTTTTCTTCATTTTAATCACCTTTCACATGCTCCTATACACCAGTTTTCCATTGTGCCATCTCTTTCTATATCTTGTAATGTAATATTGCCGTACTGCTCTGCAAGATAAAGCCTAATTAATAGTTTGGCGTCTAATAACTGGCTGTTGTTATCTTGAAGATAACTACAGAAATTTTCAAGAATGTAGTCAATTCTTTCATTGAAATTTCCGCTGTTGATTATGTTGTTTTCCTGATCAAACAATAAAGAAAAATTATAAAATTCTCTTTCTATTTTCTGATGCAATGATCTGTATATCTCATCTGCATGTATATAATAATCTATATTATCATCTATATTATTAGTTATATCTGTATTAGTTAGATCTATACTTTCTGCAACTGTACTTCCTGTGACTGTATTTCCTGTAATTGTATTATAATTGTATATTCCATGCGTTCTATGTGTATTTTCGTTCCTCTCTACATCTTCACTTTCGTCTTGTGTTAGGCAAAACTCTTGTACATAAGCGCCATGACCGTATGGTCTTTCAGGCATACTTTCGTGCATGTTATCAGATGCGCTTACGCCGACTGCAAACAAAGGCAGAACATACCTGCATAATTTTTCTACGAAAAAATGTTTAATTATATCAAATCGTATGTGTTTCATTGGCTCGTTTACTACGGCTGGTTTTCTTTTTGCTTTTCTGCCGATAATATTCATTAAGCTGTACTTATTATCAATTTCTTCCAATTCCATCTTAAGTGTTTTTGATATTGCCATCTTTTTCTTCCTCAAAAAGTCTTTTTAGAATATGAAAGCGGTTATATTGTGCATTTTCTTCATCATTATCATCGTCGTCAAATAAGCCGCTTACTTCTCTCCTTACTTCAACGTGCCTCTTCAGCAGATCTATATCGCTTTCTATCGTCTCATTTTTTTCTTCATAGAACCTGTCTGCGAGCATTGTTCCAATATCTGTCAAATTGCCGCTATAACTTTCAATATTAAAATCAAAATATGCATCAACAACTGCAAGGCCTTTAGCATAATCCTTATGCTTTGCAATATAAATCTCATAAAATTCATTGGCTCTTCGCTGGATAAGCCTTAATTTGCATTGTTGTTTTTTGACTTTCTGAGAAAATTCCTCAATTCTTGTTTTTAATAAAATAGCATCAGTCTGAACTGCTCCCTTAAGCACTTCCCTCTTTTCTCTTGCTGTCATTATTCTGTCTACAAATATTTTTCTTCCCTGAACCTGTGAAATATATTCTGCAGCTCTCTCTCCATAATCATTTGATAATCTTAATTTTAATTCTTCTCTTTCTTTGTCACTAAGTGAATTGTAGTTTGATACAATTTCGAGAAGCTCGTTCTCTTCTAATTCTTCTTCAATGGATTTTTGATATTTTTTTTCATGCTCCTCTTTTTCAAATTGGAGTTTTTTAAGCATAGCAGCATGGTCGCATATTACCCTGTCAATCCGCGTTATTTCTCTTTCACATTCGTTGAATGAAAGCAAAGAATCCAATGCAGCAACCCCATTGCGGTAAGTTTCCCATAATAATCTTGATTCTGCAGAAAGTTCGTCTATGCTTATATTATTCCTTCCTGAAAAAAAAAGCACAATCCTTCTTCTCAATGAAATGGATTTTACATAATTCGCTTTTTCATTTTCAATTACTCTATGCGTATGACTTCTAAAACCGTCAAACCTGCTTAAATCTTCCTTGCTTAATAATGATGAATACTTCTTCTTAAATTCACGTTCAGTTAAAATCTCAATTCCGAATTCATTATTTTCCATAAAAAAAGAAAAGAATGAGTATATAATATTCATTTTCACAAAATTTTCGGAAGATTCTTGGATAATGCAAAAATCTCATATAATTATTCGGAGAATATGCAAAAAATTAGTGAATATTTCAAACTAATTCCGGATGGTTCGTAATAATTCCGTCAACTTCTAGCTTTTTCATCTCTTCTATTTTAGGGATATCATTCACAGTATATACATTGACCTTAATCCCTTCATGATGGGCATCGTCTATAAATTTCTTTTTAATAAAATGATGTGAGATGTTAAATGCATCTAATTTTAGCTCTTTTGCTTTTACAAAAGAATCTCTTTTTGCTCTTCTTAACAGAAGAGCTGTTTTCACATCTGGATATCTTTGACTAACTTCGATAAGCGAGTGAATTAAAAAAGAAGATATTATTATTTCTTTTCTCATATCATATTTATCAACTAATCTCATAACATCGTCAACTAATTCTAATTCTTTTATTTCTATGTTCACTTTGATTTTTCCCTTAGCATAACTTAATGCATCGTCTAATGTCGGGATGCCTCCATCTTTACCGACTTTTAACTTTTTTAACTCTTCCAATGGCATTTGTTTTACTACACCTTTTCCATTAGTAGTTCTTTTTACATTCTTATCGTGCATAAGAACCAATTCTCCAGTCTTGCATCTCCTTACATCAATTTCAACCATATCGCAATTAAGATATATTGCACTGTGTATTGCGCTGATTGTATTTTCAGGCGAAAGCATGCTTGCTCCCCTGTGTGCTATAATCATTACCATTTACATCAGATATTAATCATGATTTAAATAGTTATATATTCAATATACCCTTGCAATAAAGCAAAATATATAAGTGTACAATTAAGCAAAACAATATGAATCAAATAAACGGTCTTATTGAAGATTTAATTGAAGAAATAAATATAATCAGGCAAAATCTGAACGAAACACTTCCAACTTTAAGAAGTGAAGTAGATTTTATACTAACAGGGCACATTACTTCTATACCCCAAATTGAAGGGTTATTAGATAGACTTCTAGACTATGCCCTTTTTGGCTGCGATGATGGAGAATTCAGAAGATTAAATGAATATTATTCAACTGTCAATAAAGCTAATTCTGATGAATACGACAGAATTTATAATGAATTTCTTGATTAGATTGAAGTTATTGTTTATACAAATTGACAAAAAAAAACTGTAAAACTGAGGGGAAAGGGATTCGAACCCTTGAACCCACTAAGGGACAGGATATCCACTTCCATAAAGTGAGATTCTTCACAGAACAGAAACTTAAGTCCTGCGCATTTGACCAGGCTTTGCTACCCCCTCATATGTTAAAAAAGAAAACTCTTACATTATTTATAAACATTGCTGTTAAATTAACTAAACATTGTGTACAGAACCCAAGCAATTAACACTATCCATAAAATTATAGGGAACCATGATCTCATTACGAAATCTTTTTTACTGAGCATCTTGTCTGTCCATATCATCGTCTCTTTAGAGTATGCAGACATGCATAGTATCATTAAAAGCCATAAGAAAAGGATTACTGCAAATATATGTACGATTGTTAATTGCTGCAATAAGTAGTATAATGTAATTGCTGCTAATATTAATGATATAACACTTGTAGTTTTTGGATTGCCATAAATAAATCTTACAACTTTCATCCAATGCTTTGGATTTATTAATAATACGATTATCTTAATTAAAGCAAATAATGCGATAAAGAGTGCCATAATCCCAATTGGATTTAGCGCCATTCTTTCACCTTAGTTGTTTTCATATCTTCAACTCGTTTTTTAGGTTTATATGTCAAAAATATACCACCAGTCTATCTGACTGGTGGACAAAGTCCACAATGTGAAATTAGTATGCGGTATATTTTTGAACATGCTCAAAAGGTCGGCAGGGGTGGGCGAAGCGAACATGCCACCAGCCTATTGAATGGTGGTCACATGCCGACTTTTGACATATTTTGTGTCATATGAAAATAGTTTTGGGATAACACCCACATACAAAAAACAGGCGTTATTGAAAAGTCAGCTACCAGCAAAAGTCGAGCCATCTCAAAGTTACTAGTGAACCGACAAAGGGGTTGTCCCTTCGGGAAATGTCGGTTTTCGAATAAATAAGCAAATGGCGAGAAGCTGGTAGCGGCTGAGCATAGCGAAGTTTTCAATAACGCCAAAAAACAGCAATATTTATAAATCTAACAAAATTTTCAAGGGATTATGGGAAGAATTAAAACGTCTTTAATAAAACGGGTAACATTTGATCTGATAAGGCAGCACAAAGAAAAATTAAAAGATGATTTTGAATATAACAAATTGGCTGTAAACCAATTAACTACAGTCCAGTCTTTTAAGCTTAGAAATAAGATAGCTGGCTATATTACTAGATTAATGAAAAGCCCTGATAATTTAATGTTAAAAGTAAAGTAAATTTAATGTTAAAAGAAAGGAGTGATAACATGGACAACTCTATATTCATAGGGGAAAAACCATTTATGAATTATGTGACAAGCGTAGTGATGCAGTTTACAACAAAGAATGAAAATGAAGTCATTGTAAAAGCGCGCGGCAAGTTTATCTCAAGAGCTGTTGATGTAGCTGAAGTTGCTACAAAAAGATTTCTTAAAGATCAGATAAAAATAAAGGATATCAAAGTGGACAGTGAGGAATTTAAAAACAAGGAAGGAAAAGATGTCCGCGTTTCAGCGATAGAGATTGTTCTTGAAAAGATTTGACGGAAATCGTTAAGTATTAAATCATTAAGTATTATATCCATTTTGTAAATATCATATGGGGTATATGATTATGTAGGACGACTGAGTGAAGCAAAGCTGAACGAAGGAGGACAAAGTCTTGAAACATTTATATCTCTTTGACTATTTTACTTTGCCTATTATAATTTTGAAGCTGCTGATTTGATACAACTTGACACATATTGAATAAGCATAATCTATTTAAGGAACTTCTATCTTTCCAAAGCATATGACTACAATATTTCAGAATGCATCGATGCAGCTTGGAAAAGCATTTGAAATTCTAAAGACAAGAGATGATTTAAGAGATTTATTAATCAATCCTAAGCGCATTATTCAGGTTTCAATTCCTGTAAAAATGGATAATGGAAAAATAAATGTCTTTCATGGGTACAGAGTTCAGCATAATGATATGCGCGGGCCATTTAAAGGTGGGATTAGATTCCATCCAGAAGTTAATCTAGATGAAGTTAAGGCTCTTGCATTATGGATGACTTTTAAGAATGTCGTCGCAAATAATCCATTCGGAGGCGCAAAAGGAGGAGTGGTGGTCGATTACAAAGAATTATCTTCTAATGAGCTTGAAAGGCTGAGCAGGGGATATATTGCAGCAATTAAGGAATTCATCGGAAGCCAAAGGGATATTCCTGCTCCAGACGTCTACACAAATCCTCAAATAATGAGCTGGATGGCAGATGAATACAGCAAATTAATAGGAGAAAATGCATTCGGCATGATTACAGGCAAGCCTACAATTTTCGGGGGTTCAGAATTAAGAGATATAGCAACAGCATTGGGCGGATTGTTTATACTTGATGAAGCAGTTAAAAAATTAAAATTAAAAAACAAAACTGTAGCAGTGCAAGGATTTGGAAATGCAGGCGGGGTAGCTGCGCAATTGCTTTATGATTCAGGATACACTGTTGTTGCAGTGTCAGATTCAAAGGGTGGAATATATAATCCTAAAGGTTTAGATATTCCACAATTAATGCTGCATAAAGAAAAGACTGACGCTGTTTTGGAATTTAAGGACTGCAAAAATATAACTCAGGAAGAATTGTTGGAATTAGATATTGGAGTGCTTATTCCTGCTGCATTGTCTGAAGTCATAACAAATAAAAATGCTGAAAAGATAAAAGCGCAGATAATACTTGAGCTTGCAAATGGGCCTACGACAGCAGAAGCAGATGAAATATTAAATAAACGTGGTATTTTGGTTGTGCCTGACATACTTGCAAATTCTGGTGGGGTAACTGTAAGTTATTTTGAATGGGTGCAGAATAATACTGGCATGTATTGGAAGAACGAAGAAGTGAAGGAAAAGCTGAAAGAAAAAATGACAAATGCGTTCAATACCTTATGGAGAGAATCTGAATTGCATAAAACCTCAATGCGCACGGCTGCATATGTTTATGGTGTAAGGGTCTTAACTGAAGTAATGAAGTTAAGGGGATATTCTTAAAATAATATTGTCTTAATGAGATACTATGAGCTGTCTTAAATTATAATTTATCGAGAAAAGCATTTCTTGCATATTCCATTGTCTGCAATGCCTCCAAGCATCCAGTCAATTATAAACAAAAGAGCGAAAGGCACAAGAAGCCATTTTGTCCATTCTGGAAGTATTTGATACGACCATAAAATGAAGTTTAGAACTGCAATAACTGCAGAAGCCTCTCCGACATACGATGGTAATTTCATATAATTATAATTGCATAACTGATATATTAATTTATTTGAACGGAGTGTAGTTAAAGTGTTTGTAATAATGTAAACTAATCAATACTTTGTCCTAGCAAACTCTTCCAGAGTTTGCGTCGTCCTATATAATTACATTGGACGAGGTTCCGACAAAGTCTTGAATTTTTGGATAGTTTAGGCTCTGTCCCGAATCTCACTATCGTTCGGGTTAGCAGCTTGAAAGTTCTTTATTATTTAATATGAAAGCTGACATTTCCCGAATGGAGCAACCCCTTTGTCAGCTTGATGTAATTTTAGAGAGAACTTTCACTGATGCTGCTAACCACTTTCGGGACAGAGCCGATAGTTTAAGTACATTTAATACTGCTAAACTACTTTTTGAACGCGCTGTATGTAAGCAAATATATAAAAAAGGAGTTATAATGATATTGTTATGGCAAATTTTTGGCAGATTGTGAACAAAATAATAACTGAGTCAGATATTGTAGTGGAAGTAATAGATGCAAGGATGATAGATGAAACAAGAAATATTGAATTGGAAAATAAAATTAATAGTGCAGATAAAAAGATTTTATATGCAATAAACAAATGCGATCTTGTTGACAAGGAATATCTTGAAAATATAAAGAAGAAATTAAAGCCGTCCGTATTTGTTTCCGCAAAGAAATTTTACGGAATAACAATGCTGAGAGAAAAGATTATGGAATTAAGCAAAGGAAAAGAATGTATAGTCGGCATAGTGGGCTATCCTAACACCGGCAAGAGCTCATTGATCAATTCATTGTCTGGAAGGAGCAAGGCGCCTACTGGTCATGAAGCTGGAAAAACCAAGGGAATGCAGCATATAAAGGCAGGAAATAAAATAATGCTTATAGACACGCCAGGCGTTCTTCCTTACAAAGAGAATGATGAAATGCAGTTGGCATTAATAGGAAGCAAGAATCCTCAGCAGATGGAATACCCTGATTTGGTTGCATTGAAAATTATTGAGATATTGAAAGGAAAATGCGAGGCATTTTATGGAGCGCAATCAGGAAAAGATAATGAAGAAACATTGGAGAATGTAGGTAAAAAACTGAACAAGCTTAGAAAAGGGGGAGAGATAGATATAAGGAATACATCAGTTAAAATAATACAAGACTGGCAGAGGGGGAAATTTAACTAAATATCAACTTCTAAATATCAACTTATCAACTAAATATTAACTAATTATAATATGGATTCGGAAGCGGAATTTAACCGTTTTATCGAAAACTTTTATAAATGATTCATTACTCCTCCGTGATAATGTATGCATTACAAGAATCAACTGAGACATCCATACAAAGATTAACTGAGACATATAAACAAGAAAGGAATTATTTTATTTCGGTATACATAGGAAGATATGGTCTTAGCGAACATGAAGCAGAGGATTTATTGCAGACAACTTTCTTGAAGGCGCTGGAAAACATCGATAAATTTAGGTATGGTTCTGATATGAAGACATGGCTATTTAGTATATCTTATCATGCATTTATAGACTTATGCAGAAGAAATAGAAAAAAGAGACACTCAAACATCGATGACATAGTAATTGGAGATGCCCAAGTAATTAGAGATGGCCATGTTGATATCGAAGTAAGAGCTTACCTTAACGAAGTTCTAGAAGCAGTTCAAGAGCTTCCACATGATCACAGAGAAGCGCTTTATGGCCATGCTATTGGTGTACGAAGCATAGATTCATCTAGACAACAAGAAGTTAATCCTGTTACAATGCGCTCAAGAATAAATAGGGCAAGAGCACAATTAAGAAAAAAACTGGAATGATTGATTAAATAACTAAATAAAAAAAATATTCAACTGGTTGCCATCAATTTCTTTACTATGTTTGAGCTGTCCAATTCTTCAGTCTCTGAAGTTTTCATTGCCATCTCGTCATGCGCTGTTTGGTTAACTAAGCACAAATAATCTTTTGCAGCCTGGGATGACTTGGCATAGTTGAATATTGATTTTCCAGATGCAGGGGCTTCCTTTAATTTTGAGCAGACCATGATCGGTTCAGAAACTAATTCATAATATTCATTTTTAAGCTTTGTAAGCATTTGAACGCATATCTTGTTTCTCCTGTCATGCAATGTTGGAATAATCTTTGTTACTTTAATGTCATGGTCGAATGCTTCCGCAACATCATTGACTGCTTCAATCATAGCCCTTAACCCATGCATTCCAAGCACATCTGTTGATACAGGAATGAATGCTTCATTTGCATAGAGCAGCGCATTTAAGTTTAACAGCCCTAATGATGGGGGGCAATCAAGGAGCACATAATCGTATCCTTTTATCTGTTTGAGTTTTCTTCTCAGAAAAGTTTCTCTTTGCGTTTCATTGACAAGCATCTGCTCTGCTTTTGTTAATGTTTCTTTGCTTGTAATAATATCAAGATTTTTCCCTAAATTTTGCACGCATTCCTTCAGTTCAGCGCTTTCCATCAAGAAGTCGTACATGTCTTTGTATGATGAGTTGTCAAGACAAACTGCAACATTGCCTTGTGGGTCAAGGTCGATAATCAAAACCTTTTTACCAAGCCTAGAAAGTCCAGCGCCAAGATTTACCGTTGTGGTCGTCTTGCCTACACCACCTTTTTGATTTATTATGCATATCTTCCTCACTGCGATCACCTTTTTTTATTAAACTAGTATACCTTTCCATATACTTATATATAAACCTATCGAAAAAGTATCCTGGCATGCCAATAATACGGATAGCCAAGAAAATATATAAATACATGTGAATTACATTTCACATATGAGAGAGCATTTATGTTTTGAAACGCTTGCAGACCCATTAAGACTCAGCATAATCAGATTATTGAAAAAGAGAAATTATAATGTAAATCAATTAGCTGAAGAACTAAATGCCGAAAGAAGCAGGGTATCTCATTCATTAAGCACGTTAAGAAAATGCAATTATGTTGAAGTTAATACCGAAGGAAAAAACAGGATTTACTCGTTAAAAAAAGGCACTATACTTACTAAAAAAGTTTCTGGAGATATCTTCACAATAATAGAAGAGCATACTGCAGATCAATGCATGGGTGGCTGTCATAAACTAAAATTGAGTAAATAAATTGGGATACAAAAATAAAACAGAAAGAGAAAGATAATAGATAAGATAATAATAAGATAATAAAATATCATAATGATATGAAACCTAAGGATGATATACAGAAATAAAGATGATATCATAAAAATAAGATGTTAATGGTGCAATGATGGCAGAAATTGAACTGATGCAAATAAACCGGGAAAGATATGATCATTATAATAAAGAAAGCTTCAAATACAAGACTAAGCAAGGTTTAACAAGAGAGGTTGTTGAACAAATATCTAATTATAAGAAAGAACCGGAATGGGTGCTCCAAAAAAGATTAAAAGCATTTGAGTTATTCCAAAAGATGCATATGCCGACATGGGGGCCAAGTCTTGAAAAGCTTGATTTTTCAAAAATAACTTATTTTTTGGCGCCTGATGCAAAAAGCAATTCTACTACATGGGAAGATGTTCCTGAAGATATCAAACAGACATTTGAAAGATTAGGCATACCTGAAGCAGAAAGAAAAGCATTAGGCGGCGTCGGAGCGCAATATGAATCAGAAGTTGTATATCATTCATTGAAAAAGGAATTGGAAGAACAAGGAGTAATCTTTATTGACTGCGACATCGCATTAAAAGAGCACGAAGAACTTTTCAAAAAGCATTTTATGACAAGCTGCGTTCCAGCAGGTCTGCATAAATTCTCAGCAATGCATGCTGCAGTGTGGAGCGGTGGAACTTTCATTTATGTTCCACCAGGTGTGAAAGTGAAAACACCTCTTCAGGCATATTTCCGTATGAATTCAAAAAGTCTCGGACAGTTTGAACACACATTAATAATAGTAGACGAAGGGGCAGAATGTCATTACATTGAAGGCTGCAGTGCTCCGCAGTACTCAACAAATTCAATACATGCAGGCTGTGTTGAAATCCATGTAAAGAAAGGCGCAAGATGCAGGTACAGCAGCATTGAAAACTGGAGCAGGAATACATATAACTTAAACACTAAAAGAGCAGTCGTCGACGAAGATGGGATAATTGAATGGGTAAATGGCAATATGGGTTCGGCATGCACTATGCTGTATCCCTGCAGCATACTAAGGGGTAGGAATTCAAAATCAGATTATATCGGCGTAGCATTTGCAGGAAAGGGTCAGAATCAGGATACTGGATGTAAAGTATATCATCTAGCGTCTAATACTTCTTCGACAATAAAAGCAAAAAGCATAAGCAAAGATGGAGGAATCTCATCATACAGGGGATTATTGCACATAGCGAAAGGCGCAGTAAACAGCAAATCCAATATAGAATGCGATGCATTAATGATGGATGAAAAATCAAAAACAAATACTTTTCCGTCTATGAAGATTAATGAAAATAATGTCAATGTAGGGCATGAAGCGACAGTCGGTAAAATCAGCCAGGAGCAGCTATTTTATCTGATGTCAAGGGGATTAAGCGAAGAAGAAGCGATGCAGATGATTGTTTCTGGATTTATTGAACCGATTGTCAAAGCTCTTCCATTGGAATATGCAGTCGAGCTGAACAAATTAATAGAATTAGAAATGGAAGGTTCTTTAGGCTAGGTGAAAAAATATGAAAGGCAGTTTTAAAAGATTAAATTCGGCTATATTCAATAAAATGATATTTGAAGAGCCTGATAAAATAAAAAATTTAAGAAAAAAAGCGTATAGCACATTTGAAAAGTTAGACATTCCCTCTCAAGTTTACGGCAATGGTATAAAATTAGAATTAAATATGCTCGATACAGATGATATCAATCCGTTAATAGCTCCCATAAGCCCATCCAGAAAAAATTCTGAACAGATATATTCTTATTCGTCTTCTGCATGTCAAGCACAGTATAAACGCGGAAGTGAAGAAAAATGTATAATCTGTCCTCTTAAAGAAGCTATAAAAAAATATCCTGATAAACTTATCCAATACTTTGCTTCTGTTGTTCCTTACGATGAAAATAAATTTATTTCACTGCATTACTCTGCTGTAAAAGATGGATTGTTTATTTATGTCCCAAAAAATAAGAATATAACCATAACAATAAAATCAACGGTCTTGTCTAAATCGCAATTTGAACATATATTGGTAATTGCGGATGAATTAAGCAATGTTACGATAATAGAAGAGAATGGAATGGAAGAAAATAAAATTAATAAAGATGAAAATAAAGAAACATATCGTGGCAATCCAAAGAGGAGTGATTATAAAAATGAAGATAATTCATTTAATGATAAAATTAATAAAAATGAAATAAATGTTAATTCCGACGTTAATTCTGAAGCTAATTATTTCAGGCACCAGATAGTCGAGCTTATAGCAAAGCAAAGCAGCAAAGTCAATTATATTACAATGCAGCAACTTCCTAAAAATGTTGTTTCGTTCTCGACTAAAAGGAGCTTTCAGGAAAGTGATTCTTCAGTTGTATGGACGAATGTTTCATTAGGTTCGATATTCGACAAAGTCGATGTGCAGAGCTTATTGGCTGAACAAGGGGCAAAATCACAGCATTATGGACTGTATTTTGGAAGAAAAAATCAGATGTTTGATATTTACGCGGCAAATGTTCATCGTAAACCTCATACAATATCTGATATAAAAATACGCATTGCATTGGACGACGATGCAAAAGCATTATTTAGAGGATTGATAAGGATAGATCCTTTTGCATCAAATTCTGAAGGGTATCAGAAAGAAGATACATTGCTGTTAAGCGAAAATGCAGAGGCAAATGCGATTCCAAATTTAGAAATAGAAAATCATGATGTAAGATGCAGTCATGGCGCCACAATATCACAGCTGGACAAGGAACAGTTGTTCTACATTACATCAAGAGGACTTCCAAAAAAAATTGCAAAACAGCAGCTTACACTTGCATTTATGCAGCCAGTCATTAAAGAGCTGCCTCTAGAAATGATAAGTAAAATCAATCAAATGATAAGTGAGAAAATATTCGGCAAGCGATGATTAAAATGAAGAAAATGAAGACGCAGTTTAATAAACTAATCAATGTTAATAAACTAATAAATGTTAACAAAATACGCATGGATTTTCCGATATTCAAAAAACACAAAGGATTGATATATCTGGATAATGCGGCAACTACACAAAAGCCTAAGCAGGTTGTCGACAGGATTTACAAGTTTTATACAGAAGAGAATTCAAATGTGCACAGGGGCATATATAATCTAAGCGAGAACGCATCAAAATTATATGACGAAGCTAGAAAAAAAATTGCAGATTTCATAAATGCGGAATTTAACGAGGTTGTTTTTGTCCGAAATGCTACAGAGGCTGTTAATTTAGTTGCATATAGCCTTGCAAAAGGATTAAAAAAAGATGACGAGATTGTTGTTTCAGTTCTGGAGCATCATTCTAACTTTGTAGTATGGCAGCAGTTAAGCATGCATTACGGATTTAAAATAAAATATGCAAATATTGATGTGAAAAAAGGGATAATAGATGTAAATGATTTAAGAAAAAAAGTTTCCAAAAAAACAAAAGTTATTGCGGTAAGCCATGCGTCAAATACTCTTGGTACAATGCAGCCTGTTGAAGAAATAATCAAGATAGGGCATGAAAACGGAGCATATGTGCTTATCGACGGGGCGCAGTCAGTTCCTCATATTAAAATTGATGTGAAAAAACTAGACTGCGACTTTTTTGCATTTTCAGGCCATAAGCTTCTTGGTCCCTTGGGAATTGGCGTTTTATATGGAAAAAAAGAAATTCTCGAAGGAATGGAGCCTTTCATGTATGGCGGGGGAATGCTAGTTGATGTCGACAAAGAAAAATCAACATTTATGGATTTGCCGTACAAGTTTGAGGCGGGAACTCCAAATATAGCTGGTGCAATTGGATTAAGCGAAGCAGTTGAATATCTTGAGAAGATTGGAATGGACAATGTAAAAAAATACATTGATGAAATAACTGGCTATGCATACAAAAAATTGTCGAAAATAAATGGCATAACTATTTATTCTCCACTGGAAAATAACATCGGCGTAATATCATTTTCGCTTAAAGGAATACATCCACACGATGTTTCATATGGGTTGAATAAATTTAAGATATGTGTAAGAGCAGGCAAACATTGCACACATCCTCTGATGGACGAACTCGGGTGCATTGCAACTGTCAGGGCTAGTTTTTACATATACAACACAAAAGAGGAAATTGATGTATTAGTTGATGCGCTGAATAAAATAATAAAAATGTTCAAGTAAATAATGTTCAAGTAAATAACAACGGCCAAGTAAATAATAAATGGTTAAGTGAGTGATTGAAATGTACAAAGAAATAATAATGGAGCATTACAAGTATCCGCAGAATAAGAAGAAATTAGATAGTCCGACGGTTGCGGTAAATAATTCAAACCCATCATGCGGCGATAAGATAATGCTTCAATTAAAAATTGAAAATGACAGGATTGCTGATGCAGGATTTCAGGGAGAAGGATGCGCCATAAGCCAAGCTGCAGCATCAATGCTCACTGAAGAGGTAATTGGAAAATCAATATCCGACATGGAAAATTTTTCCAAAGAAAAAATGCTTGATATGCTCGGAATAAAATTAAGCATGCTTAGGATAAAATGCGGATTGCTTGCATGGAGCGCATTGAAGAAGTCATTATTTATGATAAAACACAATCAATTGGCATTGAAAAATGAGAATAAATAATAAACAAAATTGAAAGAATGTGCAAAATATACAAAACTGAAATAAATATAAAATATGTAAAAACATAATAAAATCTGTAAAACATAATTTGAAGAGACAGGGTGAGGATAATGAATGAATTTATAATAAAAAATCTGCATGCAAATGTAGAAGGAAAAGAAATACTGAAAGGAGTAAATCTAACAATAAAACCTGGAGAAATTCATGCAGTCATGGGTCCAAATGGCTCAGGCAAGAGCACACTTGCAAATGTTATAATGGGAAATCCAAATTATGAAGCTACTAAAGGAGAAGTGCTTTTTAACGGAAAGGACATATTAAAGCTTGAACCTGATGAAAGAGCAAAAGAAGGTTTGTTCTTAGGTTTTCAATATCCAAGCGCCATTTCTGGAATAACTGTAAGCAGCTTTATCAGGACTGTTTTAAATTCAATTTCAAAGAAGAAAACAAATGGAAAGGCAGGTGTAACAAGTATAACTTCCTTCCATAAAAAACTTAAAGAGAATATGGAGATTCTTGGGATCAATCAACAATTTGCGGAAAGATATCTGAATGAAGGTTTTTCTGGAGGAGAAAAAAAAGTAATGGAGATACTTCAAATGCTCATGTTTGAACCTAGATTCATTATGCTTGACGAGATTGATTCAGGGCTCGATATAGATGCTCTTAAGAATGTCTCTAACGGCGTGAATGCATTAAAAGGCAAGGATAGAAGTTTTCTGATAATTACGCATTATCAAAGAATATTAAGTTATATAGTGCCTGATTTTGTGCATATAATGAAAGACGGAAGAATTACAAAGTCTGGCGGAAAAGAATTAGCGCATGAATTAGAGCAAAAAGGATATAAAGAACTTTAAAGTATGTTAATTTTATGAAAAATAAAGTTATGACATACGAAAGGCCAAGAAGATTTGAGAAATATGAATTATCATTTCATCCATACGAAATAGCCACGGCATTATTCTCATTTGGGGACGTTTTGGAAATAGTTGGCAAAGAAGATAGTGAAAGAAAAAGCATTGATGAAAGAAGAGGATTAATTCTTGTTGACACTATTGGGCATGTCGAAGACAGCGGAAAATCAATGAAAGCTTTTCTTCAGAAAATTATTGCAGAAGGCTGGGGTTCAAAAGAAAATGCAGCGACTGAAATGTGGAATTTAGGACTTATGCTGCGTGGGATGTGGCAAACTCAGGAAGGTGTTTTAATACCTCTCGGAGTTGTTGATAATAAAGAATACAGGAGTGATAGATTAGACTTAATAGACGAATGGTATTATCACGCTGCTTCTCAATTTGTGCAGTTTTATGGAGAAACAATAGATATTGTGAATGCAGACATGCCCTTTCCATATATATTAAGGGAAAGTGGAGAATTAGAACGTCTATCATTTACTTGGCGTCGTATAGACGAACCTGTTTCAGATATTAATCCAGCTCTCATCGTGATTGTTGATGAACAGATAATTAAACTAAAGCGACCAGATGAGAGCTATCCAATTACACTTGAACCAGAAGAAGTTTTATTTTTGAGAAGCGATGGGGTAGATGATGGAATATTACACAGGTCGCCTAGATATCATGGAAAACATTCCCATTTGGATGATGTGTACATGGATGATTTGTTTAATTTTTTTAAAAGAAATAAACATAAATCATCTGTTGAAATTCGCGATTCTTTTATTTCAGAATTTGGAGAATATTTTATTCCAAAGGACCCAAGGCATGATGATGCAACATTTGCAATAATAAAAAGGTCGGATTGACACATTTCTATGAATACATTTCAATAATAAAAGGTGTACTCGGACAGAACCATTATTCTCATAACCTTTTTAAATGCAGGTAAATTCTGAAGTAGCTATAATCAAATATAAGATATAATCAAGTATATAAATCAAGTATATGAGGCAGTTATGGTAGAATTACAGCAGAAATATATGGAATATCAGATGATTGAACAGCAGAAGCAGAAAGTAGTTGAACATCTGCAGAAATTTGATGAGCAAATTGGTGAAGTCGAGCAGATTATGACTCATATAAATGAGATGACATTGTTAAAAGGGAATGAAGAGACAATGCTTCCTTTGGCGAATGGCATATTTGCAAGGGGAACTATAAGCAATGTTGCCAAGCTATACGTCAATGTTGGTGCGGGAATTACAGTAGACAAAACACCAGAACAGACAATTGAATTATTGGAAAGGCAGAAAGAAGAAATTCTGCAGTACAAAAACCAATTGCTTGAAACATTGCAGCAGTTAATGATAAAAAGCGATGAGATAGAAAATGACATGAAGAGATTAATGGAAGAGCAGGAAAAACATAAGAAAGCAAATCATAAGAAAGAATAATCAACTTGAAAAAATAATAATAAAAAGGCAAATAAAAAATAAGACTAATGGTTGTGATATCATGTTTAAATTTCTAAAGAAAAAATTAGGAGATGCGGTAAACAAGATAAAGGAATCTCTTAAAAAAGAAGCTGTGGCTGAAGAAATAGAACCGACAGAAGAAGTTGAATTAAAAGAAGTTAAAGAAGAAAGGAAAGAAGTTAAAGAAAAAGAGAAAGAAATTAAAGAAGAAGAAAAAGAAGAAAAGAAGGAAGAGAGAAAAAAAGAAACAGAAATTAAGGAAACGAAATATAAAAAAAACAGAAGAGCAGTATGGTGTTGAAGCGCAGTATGATGTTTATAAAAAAACGGAAGAACATGGAAAGAAGATAAAACCAATAATTGTTGAAGTCAGAGAGAAGCCTAAATCTGTAAAAAAGGAAAAGTCAAAAATAAAGCCTGAAGTTATATCTGAAAAAGAGCGTCCGGAAGAACTTAAGAGTGAGGAAATAAAGCTGGAAGAAATCAAAAAAGGCGAAGGCGGACCTGAAATAAAATATGAAGAGATTGAAAATGCTATTGACAAAGCATCAAAGGAAAAAGGTTTTTTTGAAAGGTTGAAGGAAAAAGTAACAAAGACAAGAATATCTGATGAAAAGTTTGATGTTCTCTTTCAGGAATTGGAGTTTGCTCTGCTTGAAAATAATGTTGCAGTTGAAGTTGTTGAAAAAATAAAAGAAGATTTGAAGAGAGTATTAGTCGATCAGCCGATAAGCAGGGGGAAAGTTGAGCAGACGATATTATCCACATTAAGAGAGTCATTGTATGATTTATTTGATTTTGATGTTCCAGATTTATTGAAAAAAGTAAAAGAAAAAAAACCATTCGTCATTGTGTTTTTTGGGGTTAATGGCTCTGGAAAAACGACTTCTATTGCAAAGATTGCCAATTACTTAAAGAAAAACAAAATTTCATGCGTAATTGCTGCAGGGGATACATTCAGGGCTGCTGCAATTGATCAGCTTCAGGAGCATGCAGATAAATTGGATGTAAAATTGATTAAGCACAATTACGGCGCTGATCCTGCTGCTGTTGCATTCGATTCGATTAAGTATGCGGAAGCTAATGGGATAGACTGTGTTTTGATTGACACAGCAGGAAGATTACATAGCAATGTAAACTTAATGGAGCAGATGGAAAAAATAGTAAGGGTGAGCAAGCCTCAAATGAAAATATTCATCGGAGAAGCAACAACAGGAAATGACTGTGTTGAGCAGGCAAAACAGTTTAATAACAAAATAGGGATAGATGGCGTTATTATTACAAAAGCAGATGTTGATGAAAAAGGAGGAGCATTCATTTCTATTAATTATATTACAGGTTCGCCTATTATTATGATTGGAACGGGTCAGAATTATGATGATATTAAACCATTTTCTAAGGATATGGTTTTAAACCAGTTGGGAATCTGAATCTAATAAAAACCTATTTAAATATGTGGAAATAATCTTTAAAATTATGACGAAAACAGAGCCCACTGAACTTGATATGAAGTTGGCAACATTGCTTATTGGAGTTGATACTTTATTTGGCGGAGATGCTATGCATGAAAGCGGAGCTTACCACATTATAGCGGATACATGGTTTTCAGGAACTCCCCCTCCACAAATATATAATGATTCTTTTGCGCATGCTGCACGTGATTTTTCTCAAGGAAAAGAAGGAGCTCCTAATGTTCTTGAGGACGCTGATGCCGTTAATGATTTTGTTAATAGATTGGGTCTTCGCACTCTTCCTGATGAAATTCAAGAATTTCCAACAAATTTAGGAAAAGATGATATTGAAAATTTATACCACTTGACTGATGCTCTTTCTGTTATGTTGGATACAGTACTTGCTCAGATTAATAGAGGAAAACTTCCATCATTTGAACTTAGATATAATTCAGCAACAGCATATATTCAGCAATACCATAGAGTAGCTAATATTGAAGTAGTTAATCCTAGTGAAGCACGAGAAAAATTAAGAGATGCATTAGCAGATGTCGGTTATGAAGTCACATCAAGTAGAACTCTGAGGGAGACTGTGCTTGCATGGGAAAAAGCACAAAAACATCTTGCTCCAGAAAAAATTGCTGTTATGGCAAAAAGAATAAATGCTGAACTTTTGGAAGCTATGAGATCAAGAATATTTTCTCATCTTAATTTTGGTGCAGATGATCATGAACCAGATTTATCTGATGTTGCTTTTAGTGGTCATAGATTTAAAACAATATCTGGAGTTTCTTTTACAGGTTCAAATATCTATCAAGGTGGAGAGGAAGGAGGAGTTCCAGCCTTAAGAGGATTATTTGAATATAACACCGATCATCCAATTACTGAAATAAAATTATACTATTTATGCTCCCATGAAGTTATCGGTCATTATATCAACTCTGCTGTTCAAGACATCCTTTGGAGAAGCGGAAAGCTTGGCTTCTCTGCAACAATAGCTACAATGTGTACGCCAGAAGTTGTTTTTCAAGAAGGTTGGGCTCAAAATATTTTTGAATTAATCTACGGTTCTCGTGAAGCTGCTGCTGAAGTTCATGGAAAACATTTATTGGTAGCTTTGGCGCATTCTGATCTTGAGGACTTTGGCAAGCATAATTCATCAGTTCTTTATCAGAGAGATGGAACGGGTTTAGATGAAGTGCAAAGACATCTTGCTGATGATTGTGTCCAATTAGATCCAATCGTAAAAAAATTATCTGGAGCATGGGCACAGCATCCTATAATTGGTCCGATGTATGGTCCTGCATATTTACATGGAAGAGAGATAGTTAATGCCGCTATTAGAGAACATGGAAACCTGCCAATTGCAGAGATAGGGTATCATCTTAAAGGAATGGTCGATATAGGAACATTCCAAGCAAAAGTTAGCGACTATAAAAATAGTTTGCTTCGATATTCTAATGTTTTACATTAATAATGCCATAATATTTAATTAGTAAAAACTTCACTTCAACTTGATTTTCTTTGCTAATTCAGAATTCCATTTCTTTACTGTATCACATGCTTTTTGAACTGATTTTACTGGAGAATCTCCTTCTATTACAAATCTAGGGACGCCTATTTCCGGATGGTCAATGTAATATCCAGCATTTTTAACAGATTTATCTTCTATCAATGCTTGTTTTAATGCATTGCTCAATGTGTGGTCTTCACCAATCAATTCAAAGACTAATCTTGATTTTGTGTTCTCAATTACTTTTAATTGCATAAATATAAAGAAAAATAAGGTATTTATAAATGTTGTTGAAAAAAAGCTTTATGTAGCGAAAGGGCATATCTCACTGCATCTTAGAATAAACTGGCTTTAATTTATAATCATAGTTATTATTCGATTGGTAAAAGGTTTGAAATTTGGCGTTCTAAATCCTCTCTGTCCATTTCACCTTCATTGTCGTAGATTATCAATCCTTCTTTATCTACAAACATTGTTCTTGGAACAAGCCTTATATTGTAATTTCTATGAAATTCAGGAGTTGCATATACAGGTGTAAATGCAAGTCCTTCTCTCCTTAATCTCATAATCTTGTGTGCATACTCCTCTTCGCTTTCTAATTGGGCTTCTAAATTTTCTGATGTCAATCCTTCTTCATAGTCCGACTGCGAATATACAAATCTTCTTCCATCTTCGAGCTGCCAAATATCCCAATCTACAAAATAAAAATCTATGTGTTCTCCAATTGGAGTTCCATCTTGAGCATCTTTTTCTTGTACTTCTGCAAGTATTTTTAATTCATCTATGCATGAAGAGCAGTCAAGACTATAAATACAAAATACAGCCGGTTTGTCATGCTCCCTTCCATCATACATTCTTATAATACTATCAAATGAATGGAATACTTGCGGTTGTGCATATGTTCCTTCATAATTCGGCTGCCAAATAAAATCTCTTGTTACTTTAAAAAGATAACCTGACCAACCTACTAAACTAGCTCCGCCGATAATCAATGAACTCTTAAGAAACTCTCTTCTCTTGGCAATATCATTCATAACCAGCGGAATTCTGTTGTATTTATATATTTTATTTGGTAATCAAAAATATACTCTTACAGAAATATACTCTTAATATCTCTACTAACTATTTAGATGGTGAATAAATTAACATAATCAACTACATCAATCTTATTCATTGCATAGTATATTCAATATATTCGCTTCAAGTCTTCCTATGGTAATTACACCGCTATGCTTATATGCAATTGTTCCATCTCTTCTTATAAATAGAGAACAAGGAATTCCACTTACTCCATATTCATCATTATAACTTTCGTCCAATAATACTGGAAATGTAATATTGTTTCTAAATATAGTATTATTTCCCTCAACATAATCCCTAAGCTCATCTAACTCCTCATCAAGTGACACCATAAGAAAATCCACAGGGCCTGTAAAAAGTTCTGTAGGATTGCACTCTCTAAACGGCTCTCTTCCGTATCTTTCAATCATATTAATATAATCAGGCATTTCGGCTCTGCATGGACCGCACCAACTCGCCCAAAAATTAATCACAGTAGGTTTTCCATGTCCAACACCTCTGTAAGAAAATGGATCTCCATTCATATCAGTGAATTCCCATGGAATTGCATATCTCACTTCATCAAATCTGCTTTGGGACTCATTTAAAACGTATGCTCCTAAACAGCTGCCACCTGCTGCCAAAGCTATTCCACTGTATAAAAGGCTAGTCCTTAAAAATGCACGCCTAGATTTCATTAAACTATCAGAATAAGAAGCATCATCTTCTGCATCAGAATTATTCATATTTTATGATAACTTTTAAAGTTTATATATTTTGTTGTCATTTATCGTATTAAGTTGTCTGCTTTAAGTTTTAGTATAATTTAAAAGATAACTAAGAGATTAAAGACTTGGTCATAGTCCTACATAAATTTGAGTGCATTTTTGTATTTGTATAGGACGACGTGAGGAATTTATTCCGAACTAGGACAAAGTCTTGAATAATACTACCATAGTAAATCTGTAGAATTTTAAAAAAAAATATTAACTTAATTTTCAATTAGAATTTACATACTAACATTATTTTTTTACAAAAATATAACAATGCGTTTTTATGTACTTAACTTTCTTCCTATGAAATTCCTGAGATTTAGGAAGAGGAAAATCAAATTCCATTATCTCTTTTATCTTAAAATTGTAATCTTTTGACAGCGCCTGAACAAATTTAAGGGAAGTTGCCTTATGTATAGAATAAATCACCGGCGCTAGAAAAAATGCATGCTCCAAAAATATCTTATCATGATGTTTTTCTTTTGTTCCAAATGGCGGGTTTTGCATCACTACATCTACCGCAATTGTAAATTTTCTAACATCTTCTTTTATTATTTCATATTTCTCTTTCTTAATATTCAAGCTGTTTAGATTTTCCTGCAATGTCTTTAATATAACTTCATCTTTATCAACGAAATAAACTTTTCTTGCATCCAAAAGTAAACACCCTATTCCAAATATTCCAGGTCCTGAGGCCAAGTCTGCTATTATCTTGCCATTTATATCGCCTTTTAGATATGCATTATGCAGTATTTCGGCAGCAATCTCGCTGTCAGTAGCATATTGCTCTAATTTTATATTGGGTCTATCAAATCCCTTTAGTTGGGATAATATTATAGCTAATTGTCTTTTTGAAAGCATTTTTTTAATAAACATTATAAATCTTAAAAACTTTCCTATTGTTATGCAAAAAAAAGATGCAGGAAATGAAAATATGCAGGAAATAACCAAAGAAAAGCTTGAAAAATATTTTAAAGTGACAGAAAAAGCCTTAAAAAAAGTAAAATTAGGCATTAGAAAAGATATTGCTTGGGAGTCTGAATATAAGCATTTTCTAAATATGGCGCAATGCTACTTTAAGGATGCAAGATATTTTGAAGAAAAAGGAGATATTGTCAATGCATTTGCAGCATTAAATTATGCGCATGGCTGGCTTGATGCTGGAGCACATCTTGGACTATTTGACGTCGATGGTGATAATAAATTATTTACTGTTGATCCTAAAACCATCAGAAATTGTTAATCACTTTTTTAATAATTTTAATTGATAACATATTATTAAAAATCCCAATCGCAGCAGATCTGCGGGATTTGAAACCAAATTTGAGCAATCAACTTAAATTCTTTTTCCTATTTTCTCTTCAATTTCTTTCTTAAATCTTCTGACAGTCTTTACCAAATGCTCTTCTTGGGTCTTTAATATGTCGCATGTTTCCTTTATGATGTCTCCTTCAAATACTTCAGTTGAACTTAATTCAAACTTTTCGATATTCTTAGTCTTCTTTACGGCATCTTTCCATAGCTTAAACAGCTCAATTGCTCTGCCCGGTATCTGGTTTGTTTTGCAGTTCAATTCTTTTGCCAATGTTCCAAGCACTCCGACATCTTTTGCCATTTCTTCTTCTGCTTTCTTTCCTGCCACAAATGTCAGTCTTATTATGCCGTCTTGTATTTTTGCTGCATTAATTATTTTTATCTTTACAGCTTCTTTTGTATTGTGCAGATGTGTCCCTCCGCAGCATTGCACATCAACAGAAGAAATATCTATAATCCTTAAATTGTTTCCAGGAACTGCTCCTCCCTGATAAATAGTTGTTCCAAATTCTCTTTCCGCCTTATCCCTTGTCATGAATAAGCTTCTTACCCTAAGAGACTCTTTAACTAATTTATTTGCTTCTTCCTCAATCTTTTCCAACTCTTCCTCAGTGAGATGTTTGTAGTGTGTGATGTCTAAATGCGCTTTCTCAACGGTTTTCTTTGCGCCTGCCTGGTTTACATGCTCTCCCAAAACATGCCTGGCTGCAGCTCCTACAATATGTGTAGCAGTGTGGTGCTGCGCCAACTGTACTCTCCTATCCTTGTCAATGACGCAGTTTACATTATCTCCTTTTTTTAATCCTTCTGTGCTGTTTACTTTATGTAGAATATAATTCCCGTGTTTTATTACGTCCACTACTTTATGTCCATTTATCATTCCAGTATCATGGAGCTGTCCTCCAGATGTAGGATAAAAATAGGATTCATTTAACAGCACATAATCATCCTTTACTCCGACTATCTTTCCAATGAATTCTGTTTTCATATAGTCTTCATAATATCTTGCTGTAGTCTCTGGAATTCCAGTTAAATCTATAAACAGCTTCTTTTTTTCATGCTCTTGTTCTTTCTTTTCATGCAATTCAGATACTAATGCATAGAAATTGTCAGGTACGCTTATTTTAATCTTCATATTTTCAGCGATGCCTTTTATCATATCTGGACTGATTCCATAAGAATCGTACAGCTCGAGAAGTTGTTTTGTTGTTATTTCCTTTTGCTTCTGCATCAGCTTTTCAACAATTTTCTGAGATTTCTCATTTGTAACAATATATTTGTTTTTTTCAATGTTTAACACTTCCTTTACTAAATCAAGCCTCTCATGCAGTTCAGGAAACAATTCTTTAAGTTCTTCCGCATGCCATCTGCATACGTCAGGAAGATAAATATCCCATTTGAATTTTTCTATTAAGTCAAGGCTTCGCCTGATAAGCATCCTTAAATTATACCCTCCTCCGACATTTGATGGCAGAGCGCCGTCATTAATTGCAACAAGCAATGTTCTTGCATGCTCTGCTATGATATACAGGGCGGAATTCGGTTCTATTACTCTCTTCAAATCATCGACTGGTACATCAATCTTGCTTGAAACAATTTTCCATGCATTATTTATATCATCAGTTTCGTCTATGTTTAGCAGGCCTGCATAAGGAACAAATCTTTTGTAAATGCTTTTGCTGTCCTTATCTAAATTTAACTTTGATGCATGGCGAAGATTTTTCATTACATATGGGAAAGTTGCATCGTACACAGTTGTTGCTCCTTGGCTGAACCATGCATTCCTCTCCATGCCCATACCCATATCAAGCACTTTCAGCTGGAGATCTTTTCTTCCATCATCTGTCTGTTCATACATCATATAAACCTGGTTTCCAAGTTCAACTCCTCTCGAGAAAAATTCCATGCACGGTCCAAAGTTCCCTCCGCCTGCCCAAGCATCTTCATGGAATGTTATTTCATTGTCAGGCAATCCCAATCCCATGTTCAGCCAGTCTTTAATATCTTTAAAATATTTTTCTTTATTCCATTCTTTTGGAGGAACGAATGCGAGCTGTCCTATCATCACAAAGCCAGTCATATGGCTTCCTGTAATCCCAACATTGTCAACATCATTAAACCTTAAGCAGAATTGGGGAATGACAAGCTCTTTTGCAGGGGGCAAAGATTCTCCTGAAATCACATAAGGCTGGAAGCAGGCGATAGAAGCAATAGTGTATTCCATTGTGGGATTCCATCTTGCAACAACAGGGTATCTCTTGATTACTTTGTATCCTTTTTTGCTGAACATATCTGAGAATCTTTTCCAAACATCAGCATATGATAATTTTTCTTTTGAAGGATTGTCTTCAAAGAATCTAAAGCCTCCACTGCATGCTGCATCTCCGCAGACATTGCTGCCAGTTGTTGTCCAGAAATAAATTCCGCAAGCGCATCTTTTTCTCTTGAATCCGTATCTTTTAAGCACTTCTGTCGGATAATATTTATCAGGCTCTTTTGATGCAGATTCCTTGAATTTCTTTTTAATCTCCTTATCAGACGCCATATTAAACTAAACAATGGAATATTATATAAAATTATCGCCCATGGTTAGTGTGCATCATCAAAATAACAAATATAAATTCAAATACCCTTATACCTATTTAAGTTAAGATAAGCTTTTATTGTCTGGTAGAGGTGCATTGTTTCGTCTGCCACATACGCTTCATATTTATCTGTATTTATCTTAGAAATCCACATATCCCATATTGCGCGTATGAATAAAAGCACTGCTTTGCTTTCCCATTTATGCTCGTAATCGGTTTCAAGATACCCTTGGAAAGTAAACAAGCATTTTCCACTGTTCATCCTCACATCTTTTCCGTCAACTTGAATTACAGTATCTTTTATATCTGTGAACAGCATAATAATCTTTGTTTGTATTTTTGCATAGTCTGTTATCTTCTTCCATGGCATGATTTCCATCTCAATTTGCCTTCCTTCTTTGTACACATGTTCAAAATTTTTCCTTTCAAACTTGTCATAGCCTCTTTCCCTAAACCATTTGTCCATTATTAGATATAGCTCATTTAGATTGAACAGGCCTTCATAGCTAAGCCGTAAATTATCCACAACAATTCTTCTTTCTGCCAATTTATATCACCAACATCTCCAATAAACTTCTATGTTTCCTATCCTACCACATATCTGTAAATTCACTGCTTTTTGTGCTCATTCCAAGTATCTCCTTAACATGAGTCTGCAGATCATACATCTTAAATCTCAGCTTATCTTCCCACATGGAATCAAGTTTTTTCTTATATACATAATCCACTAAAAATTTTTCCAGTCCTTTTTTAAATTTGGATTTTTCAAATGTACCTCTGTAATCAAATGTTAATCCTCTGTCAAATCTCATAAATAATGATCCTTTTAATACTTTTTTTCTTTTTCCATTCTCATCTGCAACTTCTATCTCTTCTGCGTCTATGGCCATTGCATAAACAAAAATCCAGTATCTGAGGATTTCATTATAATTTCTATAGCCATTCCAGTACATTTCAAGAATCTTTCCTTTTGTTAAGCCTTTTTTAAGTTTATATTGGTCTTCATGGAATTCATATCCTCTGGTCTCAAGCCAGTCTCTTACAGCAATCCCAACCTTATGCAAATCAAATACTCCTTTATATTCTATCTGAAGGTGGTAACCGTCTCCTCTTATATCTAATGTCATACAATTATCATTGGCAAATTAGTTTTATAAACTTTGTTGTTAAAATGAGCTATATTAAATGATATTATCACAATAACTCAAAAGCTTAATTTTTTTAGTTCCTGAAGGGAACTTGATAATGAGAATTTTTTCCCACGATATTTTTTTTCTATGTCATTTATCATAGTATAAATTGCATCATTTTTTTCAAATTCAAAATTTAGGTTCTTTAATCTGCATAATCTCTTTATCTCTTCATGAGTTATCGTTGTCAATATGCTTATGAACGGCGGTTGTAATCTGGGAATAGAAAATGATTCCGAAAACAATGATTCCAAGAAACAATGCACTTCATTATCCAATGTTATCGGAAGCAATACTGCGTCAGCTTTCTCCTTCGCGGCAATTGATTTTAAAAGTTCAGTATTAATATTGCCGATAAAACCTTTTTTTATGCTTCCTTTTCTACGGACATCTTTAGTGCTCTTTTTAATAACGCTTTTTTTAATTTCTTCTTTCTTTAAACTATTCATCTTTTTTAAACTTTCATTTGCATCAATAATCTCAATCTGGAAAGAAATACAGTTTGAAATAAGCCATCTGCTTACATCATCCAATATAATTAATTTATACTCTGGTTTTATGCATTTAGTTTTTCTAAAATAGCTCCTTACGCGCTTTTTAATTATGCCTATAAAACAGAAGTCACAATAACCATTGCAATAATCTTCTTTTTTAAGGTTCGCTTTTACGCATTTTAGGCAGTTCATAACCCCAAAACATATACATTGTTTATAAATGTTATTTATAAACTCTCATTTTCTACCAGTTATATCCTTATGGTTTATAATGATTAAACAAGTTGTTTTCTTTGATTGCTCAAATTGAGTCCCAACTCCGCAGCTCTTCTGCGGTGATACCAATAATCCCAATTTGAGGCTTAAAAATTCCCACAGCTCTGCTGTAATTGGGATTTTTAATTGTTTATAAATAGAGTATGTTACTACTTTAAAATGGACATAAAACAAAAAAATTTATAAATACTCACTATTTACACACTTGTATTATCACCTCTTTTTCCCACACAGATCTCAATTTATTGGGGTCTGTGGGGTTTTTTTTTAACAAATTTAAAGCTTTTAGGTTGGTTTTGAAGAGAAAATGAATATACAATTAAAAAATAATTATAGATTATAACTTTGTAAAACCAACTTCTCATTATATTTTGATCAAACAAAATTCATATCTATTCTATGTTTCTGCTAATCTTACTTTACATACTGTTAGTTTATAGCGAGCGAAGCGAGCGGTGACTGGTGGTAGTCGGTTTTCTTCGATAACGTCCCTGATGAGAAGCTTTCTTGTATTATTGTAACTTTATAGTGGTTACAAAACGAAAGATTTAAATACTAGCTATTAATACTAATAATTATAATACTATATATGGGGGAACTCAAAATGGAACCTAATATAATTAAAGTTTCTGTTCGGAGAACAACTGAAACTAGGGAATATCATGTGACTGACCAAGGGTTTTGTTATTCTAGTTTCTTAGAAACTCCAGTAACAAATACCGTTTACATTTGGGAAGGAAAATTACATGAACAAAGAGATAAGTTTTTAGGAGAGGGGAGTTTTGTAGGTAATGACAGTATGAACTCTAAAGCAAGTCTTGATGATTTAGCTCAAAACTTGGCGTTAAATCTAGTGCTCCATCCATCTACCCAACACACTCAATCAGGAATACCTGCATATGGTGTCAGATATCAAGTTGGATGGTCAAGAGTAGAAAATGGAGATTCAAGTATTGTAACAGAACCTTTAGCTCCAGATGAACAAATGGTGTTTAGCGCAATTCTTGAAAGAACATTAAAACAATTAGTCATTACTGAAATACAATAAGGTATATCACATCTATATTGTATAAAGACTTCATCTATTGCTTTCTCTATTAATTTTACTCTCGCTCACTAAAGTAGGGGGCACATAACAACCATTATGTCCAATTTTTCTCGTGCTTTTTAGAATCTCTGTTTGCGTTATTGTAGGCAAAAACTAAAATGTAAGCGGGAAGAA
>Ga0209541_10000985_pt1 | contig 56762 bp, 57 predicted proteins | sample RifCSPlowO2_01_FD_184027 | JGI IMG/M metagenome (GOLD analysis project Ga0209541, IMG submission 184027) | Groundwater microbial communities from Rifle, Colorado - Rifle CSP2_plank lowO2_0.1 (SPAdes) (version 2) | ecosystem: Environmental > Aquatic > Deep subsurface > Groundwater | place... | reverse complement strand
GACCCTTAGAACTGGTGTATTATGAGGCATGTTTGTCTGAAAAGCTGGCACATACTCGGGAACAACAATTAAAAACAGGGTTTGGTCGAGCTTATTTAAAGAGACGTCTTGGGTCCGTAGCTTAGTGGTAAAGCAGTTGCCTTTTAAGCAATTGATGCAGGTCCGATTCCTGCCGGACCCACCAAATAAAAATCCACCGTCTGGTGGATTTTGTATTTGAGTGTGGTTCGGTACGGAATTGGACCTTTGGCGTCAGCCAATAGGTTCGTTCACAAAGCCACCTTCTACATCGTTGGTTGCCAGTGGGCTAATTTGTCCAACAAATTTTGCCGATCAAGTTCCTCGGCAACACTAGGCGGATTAACTTTGATCCGCTCATTTTGACTGGTCAAACCAAAGTCGAGCATAAATGAAATGGGAACCCCTTCAATCAAGTAAATATCAGTCACTTTAATCCGAGCCAATTGGAAAGTGCGTTTGTTAATCCAAACATCTGCTGTGTAAGTAGTCAGCGAGTCCAACCCAGTCGGAACAGGGGAACCGGTAATTTGGCTAATCCGAGTAAGCAAAGATCGCAGATTATCGCCCTGGAGTTTGCCTTGATAATGATATGACCGTTGACCAAAAGCGGTTTCGTCTGGGAATGTCTGGGTCGCTTCCAATAAAGTTGAATCGGCGATTACATCATGGATCATTAATGATTGCTCGGAGGTCAGCCCGCCTGATGTCGGCAAAGTGCCTAATTTATTGCCGTCACTGTCCAAACTAGGTTGTTTGATCCGATACCAACGGCTGTCAGCGCCAAGTGATATTGGTAGCAAAGTCGGAAGATCTAAGTCGGTTAATTTGAAATAAGTGTAGTCGGACAACCCGATCAATTGACCAGTTAATTTAATATTGCCCTGATCAGAGGTGGCCTGGACATCGGCCTGCAAAGAAAATTGAGGAGTGGCTGGATCCTCATTAATCACATCCCCAGTCAAATGAAGTTGCGCACTAGTAATTCTCCCGCCTAAAGCACTTGGAAGATTACCGGTTAAATTAAGCGTGGCATCGTAATGAAAACTCTGCAGGTCGGATGACGCTTGAGTGAACCGCTGGATTACTTCATCGGCGCTCAAGGTCTTAATCGAACAACCAGATAATAGCAATCCAACTGTTAGTATTAACGCCCCCAATTGTCGTCCTGGTCTAGTCATATTTATTATTATACCAGGGTGGAGTCAGCCGGTGATGGCTGTATAATGGAGCAGGAGGTGGGTCAATGAACCTGCGGCAAATCAGCAGTATGAAAGAGGTGCCGGTTTTGGATTTAGAGACCGGTGATTTGCTGGGCCACATTGCCAGTTGGGTAATTCACCCCCGTGACCAGCGGATTGCCGCTTGGCTTTTGGGTAGAAATAAATTATTCCAAGCCCCCCTGGCAGTGGTGACTGCCGACATCGCTGAATACGGCCCCCGCATGGTGGTAGTGCGTGACAGCCAAACCGTAATCCGCCCCGACGAGGTGGTGGGACTACCTGAATTAATTACCGCCAGAATGGTGGTAGTGGGATTCCAGGCCACCACCGTACAAGGTCGGGTACTTGGATCAGTCACCGATCTGGTATTTGATACAATTAGCTCCCAGATTCAACAATATTACATTCGGCCACAGAGTATGGCTGGGTTTTTACAAAATGATTTGGTGTTACCAGCCAACCAAGTGACCCGGATCGAATCCAATCGAGTGGTATTTTCCGAAGGAGTCGAAGCCATTCCGATAGTCAACCCGCGGAAACAAGTTCAAACTGCTTAGGTGATTTGAACGAAACCTAATTTTTGGAGTTCTTGCTTAACTTTGGAATAGTGAGGCAATTCTTGGAGTTTGGCAAACTCTTTTTTAACCACAATCGGCGAGAGTTTCTTGATTAGATTGGCGTGGGTTTTAATCGCCCTTAAAGTGGTGGGGTCGTATTTAAACCCAAGCAAATGCCGGAACCGAATGGCTCGGAGCAGACGGATTGGGTCTTCTTGGAATCGAATTGCCGGATCACCGATGACGCGAATGATTTTATTATTGATATCAGCCAAACCCCCGTGGTAATCGAAATATTTCCCTGACTTGGGATTTAAATAAATTGCATTGATAGTTAAATCGCGACGGGGAGCGTCTTCAGCAGCCACCGGTACAAATCGAATTGCATCTGGATAGCGTTTAACTTGTTCAAAATTGGTCCGATAAATATCCTGGCGAAAGGTAGCCACTTCATAAACCACATTATTGTAGCGAAACGACACCACCCCAAACCGTTCGTCCACCGAAGTCGGGATAATATGATTTTTTTTCAAAACACTAATCACTTGTTTAGGTTTAGCACTGGTAGCAATATCAACATCAAATCGATCTGACTCCAATTTTAACAGCCGGTCCCGGACCTGATTCCCTACCAAATAAGCCGAGAACCCGGCATCCTGCAGCCAAAATACGGGAGTATTGATCTCTTGTCTACGCATCAACTGGAAGATGAAAAATATGACGAGCGTTCATTGTGGTTGTGTCTTCAACTTGTTTAATTGGTAGTCCCTTGAGTTCGGCGATTTGTTTGGCCACTTCAGCAACATGAACCGGCTCTGACCGCTGACCTTTTAACTGCCAGGGCGGGAGATAAGGGCAATCTGTCTCAATTATAATCCGCTCAAGAGGAATTATCTTAACGGCCTCTTGAAGAGAATCGTTCTTAGGGTAGGTGATTAAATTGTTTAAACCAATATAAAAGCCCAGCTTCAGAAACTTTTGGACATAAGTCGGTCCGGCGGCAAAAGAATGGATTACCCCTGGCAACCGGCCATTCAGACGGGGAAGATACTCTTGTTCTAGAACGCTTAGAACTTCTGTATAGGCATCTCGACAATGCAAAACTACTGGCTTTTCAACCTGCACGGCCAAGTTGAGTTGGGCCCGAAAAGCCACTAATTGATTATCGTGGCTGGAAATACTCCGGAAATAATCCAGTCCAATTTCGCCAATGGCCACCACTTTTTGGCTCCGAGCCAAGTTCCGAATCTGCTCGGCAACTGACGAGAAGTTATCCGCGTAATGAGGATGAACACCTACGGTAGTATAGATTTCCCGATAACGATGGGCTAAATTTACGGACTCCTGCGAGGTGGTCAGGTCGGTGCCAACATTAACTAGCATCACAACCCCTTGGGTGAACGCTCGTTCAATCACCGTCTCCATGTCTTGACGAAACTCGGGAAAATTGAGATGGGTATGCGTATCAATTAACGCCATAATCACTTGATCAAACTGACCCAGACGACTAACCCGGCAATCACTACACTAGCAATTATATTTTTCATTCGCCACTGCTCATACAGAAATAGAACCGACAAGACATAAACTAGAATAGGGGAGAGGGTAAAAATAAAAATTGTTTCGCTGACACTCCGGGCGACAAAAGCCATGTAAGTGGCTGTCATGGAAGCAACTGCCAGAGCCCCAAGTATGCCAAAAATAGCCCAGTGGTGGGGCTTGATAATTTTAAAATTGGGCCAAGCCACCAATGATAAAGTTATTAGCACGAAACTTGAGCGAATTAGATAAAGGGCAATCGGTTCGTAAACGGTGAGTAGGGTTTTCACGGCCGAGGCCTCCAACCCATAAATCAAAGAGAACCCAATAATCGCCATCAGACCACGAGTTAGGGTCAGTTTATGTTTATGCCAATGGCTCCAGACCAAGATAACACTAGCAATGGCGGCCGCAACATAGACCAACCAAATCCGTTCACTCGGATAAAACAAACCAGCAATCAAAATTGCCACAAGCGGATTAAACAGCAAAAATGGTTCGACTTCAGAAATCTTTTCCCGCTCGATTGCCCAATAAAACAGTAAATTAGCAGCGGTAGCCAAAAGAATCACCCCGACCAGCAATTGCCAGACCGACTGCATCTGGGCGGGGGTTGGCCAATGCACAAAAAACGGGGCGGTCATCAGCAGTACAAATACGATTCCGACAAATTGCAGCCAATTAAATTCCCGACTGGTCAACCGGCCATATCGGCGAAAAAAACTTTTGACGATGGTCATATACGACGCATCGGCCAATACCGCGATAATGGGGAGAAGGATAACCGGCATTTAATTTTGCTTAGGAAATAAAATTTCTGATTGGCCAAGTTGATGACCTTCAAGCAATCCGCCCCACTGGGTCTCTTTGACAAAATCGAAAGCATCTGGATTGATTGGTTCAAGCCCAAGTTGACGACGAATCCGGTCAGAGGTGGTGGGAAGAAAGGGATAAAGCATGATACTGATTTGTCGCAAACTTTCAAGCATTTGGTATAAATCGTTGCCAACCGCATCGGGCTGGGTCTTAACCAGTTCCCACGGTTTAGTGGTATCAATATATTTGTTGCCTTCACTTACCATGGTCAACACGCTCTGAAGCGCAGCGTCTAACTCTAGCCCATCCATATGGTTTTGGTAGACACCCCATGATGGATTGAGCGAGACCGACGACACAGACGCCGGGACTTTATCGCCACAATATTTTTCAGCCATCATTAAGATCCGACTGACCAAATTACCTAAATCATTAGCCAACGCAGAATTATAAATTTCTTCAAATCGGATAGCAGAATAATCGCCATCACCCAGAGTGGGAATTTCTCGAAGTAGATAATACCGCACCGCATCTACCCCCCAACGGTCGATTAACTCGACCGGATCCACAACATTGCCAAACGATTTACTCATTTTCTGACCATCAGACAAAATATGGCCGTGGACTAAGATTTGCTTTGGCAGAACCTCGCCAATGCTGGTTAGCATCGCTGGCCAGAACAGAGCATGGAACCGAAGGATGTCTTTCCCGATTACATGGACATCGGCCGGCCAGTATTTTTTAAATTTGGCCGGATTGTCAACATAGCCGATAGCGCTGATGTAATTAGTCAAAGCGTCGGGCCAGACATACATCACTTGTGAATCATCACCGGGCACTGGTACACCCCAAGATAATTTTTCTTTGGGACGAGAAAAACTGATGTCGGTCAAACCGGCGTTTACAAAATTCAACATCTCTTTTACCCGATGAGTCGGCAAGATGAAAGTGGGTTGCTCAAGAATCTTAGTTAATCGATCCTGATACTTCCCCAACTTGAACATATAGTTATCCTCCTCTAATTGGATAACCTTTTTATTGGCATATTCGAGCGATTCGGCCTCGGTCTTGGTAATATAGGCCTCATCATTAACGCAATAATAGCCAGAGTAATGTCCCATTTCGATGTCGCCGTTGGCGACCAGTTTCTCCCAAACCCTTTGGGCCGTTGGCCAGTGACGCTTTTGATCTGTCGTCCGGATAAGGTCGGTATTGGAAATATTTAACCGCTGAATCAGGGTCTGGACTGATTCAGCCACTTCATCCACCCAGGTCTGCGGTGCCTTACCCTGCTCAATCGCTTTGTCATAAACCTTCACGCCGTGTTCATCGGTGCCAGTCAGGAAGTAGACATCATGGCCTTGTAACCGTTTCCACCGAGCGATAGCATCGGCTTGCAGCAATTCCAATGCAAACCCAATGTGGGGCTTAGCGTTGGAATAGAGAATGGAAGTAGTGATATAGAATTTTGGTTTGTCCATAAAATCTGCTTCTAGGGCTAATTTTAATTCGTCCTCATTATATCGTAATCATCCATTTTGGGTACAATAAGGATATGGTACAAGTGACTAAACTAAGTGTTCAGGTCCATAACCCCAACCGCGCCAATCTGTATGTGGACGGCAAATTTTATAAGGGCTTAGACAAAATCGTGGCGGTCCGGCTGGGTCTAAGACCCGGTCTAACCCTAACTCCATTTTTAATTAGTCAGTTAGACCAACAACAGACCGCCAGCAGCGCCTGGGAGTTTGCCTTGCGCTCACTCCAACGCAGTCCCAAAAGTGTGAGCACTATGCGACGCAAACTGCAAGACAAGCTGTTCCCCGATGAGGTAGTCAATCAAACAATCCAACGGCTAATCGATGGGAAAATTTTGGATGATGATTTGTTGGCTAATAATCTGGTGCGTTATTACAGCGCCAATGGCAAGCGCAGTCGTAAACAAATTTGGGCGTTACTCAAAACAAAACAGTTACCGACTTCGGTCATAAACGAGGCCTTGGCGAATATCGATGGGGGACAAGAATTTTTGGCCGCTCACAAATTGGCCCAGCAAAAAAATCACCAGTGGCGAGAATTAGGATTCAAAGTCCGCCAACAAAAGATTGCTGGTTACTTAAACCAGCGAGGGTTCCAATACGCCGTAATCAAGCAAGTCATTGACCATAACCAACTAGATGCCGAGGAGTCGGCTTAACCCTTCCGATTCAAAACCCACTACAACTTGTTCAGTCCCGTTGGCTAATTTAATCACGCTAACTGGCACTGCCATCTGTTGGCTTTTTTGGACCATCTCTTTGCGAGCTTCCATGTCAGTCGCCACGTCTTTATTTTCAAAAGTCACACCATTAGTCGTTAGCCACTCTCTCAAGAGATGACAATAGTGGCAAGTGGGAGTGGAATAGATAGTAAAACCGGTAATTGGCATGGCAAAAAATTAATGGGATTATAATCCGACCATCATCGCATTTTGCGGGACCCCGCCATCGGCGGTGGCAAATCGGCTTACTTAGTGTATCACGCCCCTTAGACGCATGGCGGTAAGAAGCCGAGTCGCTCCGACAATATAAGCCCCAGTCCGGAAATCCACATTGTGGGTGGCCGAGGCCTGCGCTACATCAGCAAAAGCCGTATATATAATTTGACGAAGGCGGACTTGGATGTCACTTTCCGACCAATAGAAGTTTTGCTGATTTTGAACCCATTCGAAATAACTCACTACCACACCGCCGATATTGGCTAGAATGTCCGGGACCACGACAATGTCTCGCTGACTCAATAGTTCATCGGCTTCAGAGGTGACTGGGTGGTTGGCTAGTTCCAAAACTATCTTGGCTTGAACTTCTTTCTGATTTACCGCTGTTACCTGATTTTCGAGTGCAGCCAACACCAAAATATCAACCGGTAAAGCCAGTAATTCCGAGTTGGTTAGATTGTGAGTATACTCGGCGTTTTCAACCGAACCAGTTTTTTCTTTATGCTGAAGCACATCTAAAATGTCCAAACCGGTTTGATGATAAACCGCACTATGAGTATCACTAATCGCTATGACACGATACCGACTGTCTTCAGACAAAAGTCGAGCCAACCCACCACCCACATTGCCTACCCCCTGGATCGCTACAGTTAAGGGATGTTTTTTGATGTTGAGATGATCCAATAACTTGTCCAAAACATATTTCCCGCCCAGCGAAGTAGCCGAGTTCCGACCTTGAGAACCAAACAAGCTTAAGGGTTTACCAGTGATTACTCCTGGGCTGCTAAAACCCACCATTCTCTCGTATTCATCCAACATCCATCCCATCGTGGCTGAATCCGTGTTTATATCCGGCGCTGGAATATCTCTGGTCGGACCAAGACATTGACCAAAAGCCCGAATGTAAGCCCGGGCGACCCGCTCTCGTTCGGTTGCGGAAAGAGTCCGACCATCGATTCGAACACCGCCCTTGGATCCGCCCAAAGGAATATTGGCAACTGCGGTTTTAAAGGCCATCAGTCCAGCCAGAGTAGTCACTTCGGCCAAGTCCACATCGGAGTGGAATCGAATACCGCCCTTATACGGACCGCGAGCGTTACTGTATTGAACTCGCCAGGCCGGCACGACGATGGTTTGGCCGTCATCCATATCGATTGACAGTTGGGCCGTGTAAGTATGATCGGGATGTAAAAAAAGTTGGCCAGTGGCATCGTTAACTGATAATAGTTTGAAGGCGGTTTGAGCGGCTGTCGGCAAAACAACTCCCAATGGTGTTAGCATCACTTTAGGCATAACAAGTAGATTATTTAATATATCCTTGATCGGCAAATCGGTCACCCGGATGGCGTCCTTGCAAATAATTGTAGGCGGCTAATGCGGCCTTGGCGCCCTCACCAGCCGAAATTACAGTTTGCTTAAACGGCACAATCGTTACATCACCGGCGGCGAATAGACCAGAACAACTGGTCTGATTGAAATTATCTACCATAATTTCTCCAGCATCATTTAATTGGACCAGGTCTTTCACGAAGTCGGTAAAGATTTGCTGACCGACTTCCACAAACACTCCTTCGACTGGCAACTCTTTTGGCCCGGTCGGAGTGATGACCCTCACGGCATTGACGAATTGATCACCCTTAATTTCCTGAACCGTGCTATTCAAAACTAGTTCAATTTTGGAATCGGCTTTAACTCGATCAATTAAAATCTCTTCGGCTCGAAACTCGTTGCGCCGATGAATCAGATAAATTTTACTAGCGATCTTAGACAAAAGAATAACCGCATCCATAGCCGAGTTACCACCACCAACCACCGCTACCGTCTTGCCCTCAAATAGGGGAGCGTCACAAGTAGCACAATAAACTACACCCTTGTTCATAAATTCGGTTTCTCCAGGGACATCCAAATGACGATGACTTTTGCCGAAAGCCAAGATTAGCGCCTTGGCATGATACTCCTCACCCAATTCACCGAGCAACACAAATCCATTCTCGGCTTTGTCAATTTTGGTTACTCCTTCCAATCTAATTTCGGCGCCAAATTTTTGGGCCTGCTTAGCAAACCGGCTCATCAAATCTGGTCCGGTTGAAAAGTCCACTCCGGGGTAATTTTCAATATCCATCGTGGTCGCGGTTTGGCCACCTAGATCCCGACTCAATACTAAAGTCGAGAGTTTGCGCCGAGTAGAGTAAAGTGCGGCGCTTAAACCAGCTGCCCCGGCCCCCACGATAATCACATCATAGTTTTTCATCCCAGTAGAAGATTTTAGATGATAATACTCTTTCTGATTATGCAATCAAGTAGTACCGTTTGAACAGCAGATATTAAATATAACCTGTTAGTTGACCAAATACTTTGTATTATCAGCCTAATCAAATCTAAAATTCTCTACTGGGCATGGCCACCCCATTATAACAATGTCGGCAAATCCACAGACCAAAAGCCCTCCTGCTATACAGCAGGAGGGCTTTTGAAAATAGACCTTAATTAGAACTCTTCTTCGTCGCTTTCCTTTGTTTCTTCTTTATCTTTGTCTGTGTCAATGACTTCCTCTTCCTCATCATCATCGTCATCATCATCGTCTAAATCAATGTCGCTATCAGCATCACCATCGGCACCGATGACTGGCGGAGTGGCAACAACATCGTCATCGCTAAATTCAGGGTCCAGTCCATCATTAGTAATCTTAATGTCTTCGTCGTTCATAATATCTCTCTTTGATTTAAAATAATACTCAAACTTGGTTCGACCCTAAAGCGCTACTTCTCAAATTAGGAAGAGAGCGCATATTGCTTAATTTGCATACAATGCCGAGTTTATAGATACCTAAAATGGGTGTCAACAAGTTTTTTGACGTGGTAGCCCCAGCCCTCCTTTGCTCTGCTATGTAGCAGAACTTCGGATGAGCAGGCGGGAGTCCCGCCGACGTTATATTCTGCTGTACAGCAGAATATAACTTATGAGCGGACCTTGCTCCCCCGATCCTTCGGCCGGGTCCTCTCTGTTACAACTACAAACAAAAACAAAGCCCTCTGGCTTCGTTTTCGTTTGGTAGCCCCAACGGGAGTCGGACCCGTCTTTTCAGATTGAAAATCTGACGTCCTAACCGATAGACGATGGGGCCAAGAACTACTGCGTAGTTAATATCCAATCACCAAATTTCAAATAACAAAGGGGAGAGAAACAGATTCTAGGTTTTGTTTGATAATTGACTATTGGATATTGGTTATTACAGCGAAGCTGTTCTGGTGGGCGCAGAAGGATTCGGACCTTCGGCCAATCGCTTAAGAGGCGACTGCTCTACCGCTGAGCTATGCGCCCACAAAAATGCTTCTTGCATTTTAATACTCAATAATCAAATTACAATAATCAAATAATTTGTCTTTAGTGGGAACCCCGAAATGGTCTAGTTCCGATGAATAGAGGAACGAACATTTTGGGGAAGAGGAGCAACGCCGAGTCCTAATAGGTCAGTGAGTTTACCGAACTGACCGTTAAGACGAGGCCGTTGCGACGAAGTGGCGCGCCCGAAGGGAGTCGAACCCCCGACCTTTGGAACCGGAATCCAACGCTCTATCCACTGAGCTACGGGCGCATGTTATCTGGATTGTCTGCAGTGGGGTGGGCGATGGGATTTGAACCCACGGTCACTCGGACCACAACCGAGAGCTTTAACCACTAAGCTACGCCCACCCCACTGCAGACAACTGTTCAACAAATTATTAAAGAAGGGGACCCCGAAATGGTCTAATTTCGATGAATAGAGGAATGAACATTTTGGGGAAAGGAAAAATGCTGAGCCCCAGTAACCGTTCTGCTGTACAGCAGAACGCGCGTCAGATGATGAATATCGGCCATAGACCTCGCGTTGCCTTGGCGAAGTGTGGCGGCCCCGGGAGGAATCGAACCCCCAACCTTATCGTTAGAACCGATCTGCTCTATCCGTTGAGCTACGGGGCCATCTGGTCAGACATCAGGCAAGGTACATCATAAATCTAGCATAAGCAATAACAAAAAGCTCCGCTTCCAAAATGCAGAGCTGAATCAATTGGGATAAATTAACTTAATTTAGCAAAGAGGGGAATGGATTTGTTGACGCTTCAGAGCTGACTGGATTTCGCCCTTAGTCATGACAAAGAACTGAAAGAAACCTAATTGGGGAACAGTCAACCCTCGAAAAACTTTTTTTGATTCACGCTCTACCCGCGGTTCTTGCCAGTTGGGATAAATCTCATGCATCAGTTCATGAACAAGAGTAATCACCCGATCGTTTATCCCAATCCGCCGATTAATAAAAATTTTTAACTCATCTGGCACAATATAGCCCTTGGCAGCTCTGTGTCTAGTGCCTCGTTTACCAGTCCCGCCATTTTGAGGGACACTAGTTAAAATCACCTCATAACCAGAGTAGAGGAGGGTGTTCTTTAGTTTAAGGAACCAATTGTTTGTTTTTGTTTTTGCCACTGATTTTCAATTGTCATCCCAACGCTTTTATAGCACTTCTAATAATTATAGCATAAAACTCCCTAACTGTCAAGTAGTAAAGAGTGGCTCCTGGACAATAAAACTCTAATCAAAACAACAGATCAAACTGCTGTCTGTGATTTTGAGAGTGGCCCATGCTTCGCCCTGTGGGCTACCGCAGGGCAGTCTTCGCTTTCCATCTTAAAATCTTCCCTGGCGTAGCCAGGCGTAGCTTCAACGAAGCGAAGCCTGGAGCGGGGTACCGGATTCGAACCGGCGTCCTTGCCTTGGAAGGGCAATATACTACCATTGTACTAACCCCGCCTGCGTTGTCACACAACTTCGGCGGACAGGCCCGCAGAAATAAAGTAGCTTATCTATACACTCCCACATCATAAACAAAACCCCCGTCTAGGGAAACCCAAGATAGGGGATTTTAGTTTTTGAAACTGGTCCTACTTAATTAGTGCTCGTAACTCTTTACCCGCCTTGAAGTGAGGAACCCGTGTGGCAGGGATGCGAATTGCTTGACCGTTTTGCGGGTTCACCCCATTGCGAGCGGCACGAGAACTAACCGAGAATGTTCCAAAACCGGTGATGGTTACCTTCTTGTCATTTGTCAGATTCTTCTTAACCGAATCCACAAACAAGTCGATGGCTTTTGTCGCCGATTTCTTCGAGAGATTGGCTTTTTGGGCAATCAACTCGATAAGTTCTGATTTGTTCATCTCACCTCCCTAAAACTATGCTATATAAATCCTAAGTCCATAGTATAGACCTCCTCCACACTAGTCAAGATTTGTCTTTATGGCAATGGGTTTTTGGAATTATCACCCAAATCCCTCCCCGGATGGGATGGCTGGTGGGAAAGCCACCCTTCCAAGATTAACTGGGCCGAAACAGCATCAATGTCACCCTTGCGATAGGCCGTTCCGCGAAGGCGGGTTGCGGCTAGTTTTGATGTCATTCGTTCATCTTCAAAAATCAATTCAACCTCCGGCAAATGACAACGAATCCGTTCAGACAAATTTTGAACTTGTTTGGTCTGAGCGGAAGGTTGGCCGGTAATGTGAGTCGGCCAGCCAATCACAATCGTTTGTACATTATGTTCGCGTTGAAGTTTAGTTAACTCATTCAAAAATGCCCGATTATTGGACAAGGTAACTAGCGGCCTGGCCGTTCTGGTATCTAAATCGGCCACCGCCACCCCAATGCGCCGATCGCCTAAATCAAGACCTAGCACTATCATTATTCACCTAAATAAATCACTTGCACTCGGATATTGTTAGGGAGCAAGGGGGTATGTGTCAAGAAAGTAGGCCACATTTCAATTGAACCCGAAGTTATTTCGGTCATGCCTTGCAATAATTTTTGGCCGTCCGCTAATGACTTATTAGCCAGTTGGACTGCCAACGCGTCAGTATCTAACTGGGGTCCAATCCGACCATCAAGTTTGACGATTAAATTAATCCGATGATTTAAGAAATTACTTTCCACCACACTAATTTCGGCTCTCTCCACAGTTTGCTTGGTCACCTGTTTGCCCTCCGGCACTTCAAAGGCAGCCGATGCGACCACGGCCTTAGTCAAATCTCCTTGATTAATCGCAATCGCCCAACTGCGGGAACGCACTCGAACTTCAAATTGGTCCCGCTTAGCTCCCGGACTAGCACTAGGAACTGCATCAATGATGTCATTCTGCAAAAGTGACGACGATAATTCTTCACCGCGTTTCAACTGTTCGCGAAGTTCGGTTTCGGCAGCCGCAAAAATATCTTTGGCAGCGGCCTCTTTCCCTTTTTCAATATCTTCTTCGGATACTACTTTAGTAATTTCATCGGTTCCGCCAGTAAAAGCCCCTGCGACTTCGCCTACAACCGCCGTCTTGCCGGCCTCACCTAATCCCGGGACTGTCAGTTTAGTCCCTTGAGTCACATTATATTTTGTCCCGCCCCCATCAGCAGTCGCATCGACGGCTGCTCGTCCCGGAGAACCGCTTCTGATCGGCGGGACCAACACTTCACCATTCAAACGAAACACCAATCCATTGGCGGATTGGAATCTGGTGTTGACCAACAGACCTTGGATTGTAGTAGTGTAATTTAACACTGTGATTTTACCGGTGGCTTTTTTACCATTGTTTTCTTCACCGGTCGCATTAAAAGTACTAACATTCTCCCGACTGACTTCCACAAATCGCCCAGTCAAAATATTCGGACCAGCGGCCCGACGATCCTGGACATCCGCCAAGACCAAAGTAAATTGTTTTTGAAAAACTTCTGATTGGACCTCCAGAGCCACATAGGCCTTGGGCGCTACAAAGACCGCTACGCTCCCGAGAATTACCAATCCAACCAATACGAATCCCAATGTTACTCGGTGATGCCGTTCCCATTTTAATTGACGCAAAGTCAGATGAGGCAAACGCATGGCCGGCAACTTCCATCGGATTAGTTGAGACGAGCGGCGCGAACGCGCAAAAGATTGTCGGAGAGGGATATCACCAACTCCATCACTTTCGTTATTTTCGTCATCCACGGCTGCTTCAGTTAGAACCGCTACTGGTTCAGTTGACATGCTGGTTTCTGCCCGTTTCGGAGGTTTAGTGTCCTTCAACTGGTCCATCACTTTGAAACCAGCATCGACAGCAAAATTGCGTCCAACTTCATCCTGCGTTACAATGCTGACTTGTTTTTCAAACAGATCAGCTTGAGTTTTGAGAATTTTTAAATTAATCGTACTTTGTAACATCAAAGCCCGGCGGGGAATTACCATAGTAATCTCGCTTTGTTTGGCTCGCCGTAACCGGTTGGTTGCCTCGGCGATGTCGTCACCTAATTCTAAATAAATTAGTTGGTCGGCCATCTTTAGTTAAATTACAATTTCCAAATTACAAATTACAAATAATCATTAAATATCAATTTTAAAAACTTTGGGATTTAGGACTTGAAATATATTTGAGATTTGGAGCTTGGAGTTTGGGATTTATCATCGTACTTGCATTGACCGAACAATGCTTTGAAGAGTATTAGTCACCACATCGTCGGGAGCAGTTAAACCAAGAGTCAGTTTGGTTAGTGCCAACGGGGGAATATCTTGAGACACCAATGTTGTCTCGTTTACTAATGCGACCCGAAGCAAGTCGGTGGGTTTCACCAACAATGGAAATGGTTTTTTAGCGAATGGCAAATGTTCGGCCCAGACCTTGGTTAAAAGCACCTTTTTGATTTCCGGAAGCGGGGCTGAACCACCGGTTAGATAGATCCGAGGCGGTAATAATTTTAATTCATGGAATTCGGCTAAAGCCAATCCCACCCCCGACAGCCAGGTCTGGGCATCAACCATTAGAGCGTCACTGGCTTTCTTGGTGATTCGTTTATCAAGCCGATTGTTGGCATAATCCAATTTCATTTTTTCTGCCCGATCCCAAGTCAGTCCTAGCTCACGCTTTAACCCGCGAGTGAAAGCATCCCCGCCAAAAGCAAAACTTTGCATTCCTTCGACTGTCCCATTTTTTACAATCACGACATCGGTAGTCCCGCCGCCAATATCAATAAATACACCACTTTTGGCCTCGGCTTCACTATCAGGCGTCACGAAAATCTTAGATAGACCATAAGGTTGAGCCGCAATACTAGCAATCGTCAGCCCGAGTTCTTTGGCCAAGTTTTGTAAGATACCGGCATAGACCAGTGGGATATAGGCGTTAAAAATAGTTAAGGTTAACCGCTTACCCTGAAACCCCAATGGGTTTTCGACAACATAACCATCTAATTGAACGTCCACAATCCCAGCATGGATTAGTTCGATATCAGGATGATCGTCTAAAAACTTTTCACTTAAACTGGTCCGCAGTTTTTCGCTAGAGCGTTGCTGAATTTTGTAGATAATATTTTTTAGTTCGGTATGCTCAATCGGCTGTTCGGGATGAGCGCGGTCATAGTGAACCGTGGTGGTCACTCCCTCGATTAATTGACCGTTTACTCCCAAAATTACATTAGTTAATCGCCAATCGCTTTCGCCTAAAGCATCGTCAATCGCCTGATTGCAGGCATTGGCAACGGCTGGTAAGTCCACAATCATCCCGCCGCGCATGCTATTAGCCGCTTGTTTGGCTAATCCGCGAGCAGTGATTTGCGCCTGATTATCTGACACATAAAAAATCACCGCCTTTACATACGAGGTACCAATATCCAAAACCAAGAGATACTCTGGTGCTGATTGTCTTCGCCCCCAAAACATAAAAAATAGTTAATAGTGCTAAGTGATAAGTGGTGGAAAAAGATTTTTATATGTTTATTCTGCCGTCAGGCAGAGACCATAACTATTCACCGCAGGTCCCTCCGTAGTTCTGCTGTCTAGCAGAACGAAGGAGAACTTTTCACTCCAATATGGCTTTAATCCGTCTGACTCCCGCGCTGCTACTCTGCTCTTTTACGATTCTAAAAGTTCCTAACTCTTTACTGGTTTGAATATGTGGACCGCCGCAGAGTTCTTTGCTGATAACTTCGCCCGTGGTTTCATTATATATCGTATAAACATCGACTTCGGCCGGATATTTTTCCTTGAAGAAAGCCAGCGCCCCGGCTTGGATCGCATCCGCATACGGTAAAGTTTCTTTTTTTATCACAAAACCGGCTTGAATCTTTTGATTTACCCAATCCTCAATTCGTTTTAATTCATCTGGCTCAACTCGGCGGGGAAAAGCAAAATCGAACCGAGTCCGCTCCGAGTTAATATCCGAACCGCCTTGATGAATTTCCTCGCCCAAAATTTCCCTTAAGGCAGCGTGCAGCAAATGGGTGGCGGTATGCAGACGAGTAATGATTTGTTGGTCAGTTTCGCTTACGACCGCTCCAGCCGAGAGCCCATGTCCACCAAATTTTTCTTCTACTCCCGCCCTGGAAACGTCCTGGTGCTGGGCAAAGGCCGTTTCGAACTCGGCTTCATTAACTGGCACTTTCTCTTTTATAAAATCAATTGGCAAACCGTAACTGGCAAATAGGTTAAAGGCCTGTTGACCGGTTAATGCTTTGGGATGGGTCTGTAATAGTTTATCTAGTTCTTTAGAACCAAGTTCGAGGGTACGAATAAACTTGTCGGCCTCTTCGCGAGCAAACTGCGAGATTGCCTGATGTTCGGCTACCAGTTCGGGATAGACCGGGCCAAATAAATCAATAACCGTTTCGATTAATTCATCTAACCTGACACCGCTACTATGAATATGCAACAGCACCCGGCGCAAAATCCGGCGGAGAATATATCCTTGCTCTTTGTTGGATGGCCGAACATAGTCAGCCAGCAAAAATACTACTCCGCGGATATGGTCGGCGACCACTCGTTGGGCCTTAACCGGTAAATTGGTGAGTTTGGCCATGATTGGCGCAAACACATCCGTCGCAAAAATAGTTTCCAACTGATTCACTGCCACCAACAGTCGTTCTAGCCCCATACCAGTATCCACGCCCTTGGTGGGGAGGGGAGTTAGCTCCTCATTGGAGTGGCAATAGAATTCATTGAATACTAAATTCCACACTTCCACTCCATCCACATAAAATTCGACTGTCGGACCGCAAGGACCCTCTGTGCCAGTCGGCCCCCAAAAATTATCAGTATCGGGTTGGGCCATAATCTTAGTTAGACCAGGCAGGGTTTCTAAAATCTGTTTAGCTTCAGTGTCTTCAGCCGTCCCAGTTCGATTACCATTATAAAAAGTGGCGAATAGCCGGTTCTTGTCTATGTTGAGAAACTTTGGATCAGTTAAAAACTCCCAAGCATACTCAATCGCTTCTGGTTTAAAATATCCGCCAAACGAAAAATTACCCAACATCTCAAAAAAAGTTAGGTGAGTGTCATCGCCAACTTCATCGATATCGGCGGTCCGAAAACATTTCTGAATCGAAACTACATTTTGCGAACCAAAATCTTTTTCGGCCTCTTTTAGTCCAACAAAGTACGGTTTGAATTGCTGCATCCCGGCGGTTGTTAACAAAACCGAAGCATCGTCTTTGGGCAACAGCGAAGCCGAGAGCACTAACTTGTGTCCTTTGTTCTCGAAGAATTGGAGAAACTTTTGCCTTAACTCTAGATGATTCATTACCTATTCAATATATATAGTTTGGGAGCATAAAAAAAGCCCAGTAGAGAACTGGGCTTAATTAAGAACGAAGTTGAATCAAAGACCAAGGACGGCGAACTCAGATCTAATAACTTCTTCTTGAGGCGATGGAGCAAAAAATATGGGTGAAAGAGTGCCGAGAGGGACGGGATAGATTGTAGTGGTTAACACAATCCCGAATCCGTTCGGGCTCCCCTCTAAACCATGATACAACCCTGCACACTGATGATCATCACCAAGCCGAACGATGTTTTCGACTAATTGGTGGCTGCCATCATGCACTAGAAAATTTCCAACTGCGATATTACGCAAATCATCTAATGCCAGATCGGTTGACTGGGATCCTCCCTCCCTGACTACCTTAAGAAGTTCCGAGTAATGTTTGAATACTCGAGGGGGGACATGATTGGATTTGGGAATGCCAATCTTAACTCGGCAGATTTGCTTGTATAACAAATGCCTCCCGTCGTCCAAGACAAACTGACTGTCGTCGATACGACCAGGGAGAGAATCTCCGAGTGGATCTTCCCCCAAACGAATCAGTACCCGTCGTCCCTGATAGTCCCTCAAAAACCACACGAGTACATCGCCGCCCCATCGGGACAACATCATCTGGATGAACGCCGAAACATAAAATTCCATCCGAACCTCCCAAGAAATGTAAGGTACAAAACAGTTTCCAATATACAGATAATTGGCCTCTTAGACAATGGTGGCCGGTCCATTTAAGAGGGGATTGACACGAGGAGAGTTTTGTGATATAATGAAACAATCAGTTAGAAAAATAAAAAACAACTATGACAACCGAGAGTCTCCAGCCCGAGAGCAACGAGAATCAAAACGAGATGCAAAAAATTGCCGGCGAGGCACACCAGACCACAGAAGATGTGTTCAAATTTTTGGCTGAGCAGATTAATCAAGTATCTGATTCGGAAATCAGAGAAGATGTCGCAAACAACATAGGGCAGTGGAATAGTGGCGCCAGGGAAACCTTTGGACTAATGCTCCAAGGCCTACAAGAACTTAGAAGTAACCCTGACCGATGGGAACAGGCCCAAGAAAGAGCCCTCCAGAACAAAGAAGTCATTTTACAAAACCAGCAATTAGTTCCATTGGCACTTTTAACCAGCCAGATGAAAGATTCCAAGCGCGCTAGTCAATATTTCCAGCGAGCGATGAAAGATTTGGGAATACCGGCCGGTGTAATTTTCCGTGGCCAATTAAAAGAAGATAAATAACTATCTAATTAAATGTGGAAATCCCGCCAACAGATGTCAGCGGGATTTTTTTATGGGCTCCGAGACGAGAGCCGGCCTGATAGCACAGGCAGCCAACCAGGTCCCATGCCATCTAGCAACCAACTGGTCGAGATGGACAGACGAGTGGAGATCTCGTAACAAATCAGTGTAGATAATAAAGAATTCTTCTGGTGGCTCATCCGCCAAAATTTCCTGTGCAAAATCCGCCAGATCTATACTTGCGCGCCTGGTTGCTAGCGCCATACTCAAGAGAGGCCAGAACTCACTAGCGAAACCTGATTTGGTTTCATTAATGATTTCTTCTGGCAAACCCCGAGCGACTCTGGCTAATAGTAGGGGGCTTTCAACCTGACAAAGAGCGACAAGCTCGACGGCTTTGAGGTATGATTCCCGGTCTAACCATTCATTCACCACATCACCTCCAAAGAACAAAATATTTACCAGCATCAGCATGACTAACCAAAGGTCATCAGTCAACAGTTTCTTGGCTCTAGGAGCGAGGAAGCGTAAGATGGTGATATGAAACAAATTTACCTAGATTATTCCGCCAGCGCCCCTTTACGCCCAGAAGTGAAGACAGCGATGAGAAAAGCTGAAGCAGTTTTTGGCAATCCCAATAGTATTCACGGGTCCGGTCGCGAAGCGCTCAACCTGGTTGACGCTTCCAGACGAGATATCGCCAGTATATTGGACTGTCAGCCCAATGAGATTATTTTCGCTGGCTCGGCCACCGAGGCCGACAACCTCGCCATTAAAGGAGTAGCTTTAAGCCAAAAGAAAGGACATGTCATTACCACCGCTATCGAACACAAGGCGGTATTAGAAAGCTACCATTGGTTAGAGGACCAGGGATTCGCCGTTAGTTATTTGGAACCTAACCACGAGGGGATGATTTTGGTCGAACAAATTGAATCAGCCATTCGACCCGATACAATTTTGGTGTCAGTCATGTATGCCAATAATGAAATCGGTACAATCCAACCAATCCGAGAAATTGGTAAATTAATCGAAGTATTAAATCGGGGACGCACTCACCCAATTTTATTTCATACTGACGCAGTCCAAGCCGGCAACTATTTAAATTTAGATGTGAAATCGCTCCATGTGGACTTGCTGACTCTCTCTGGACATAAACTTGGTGGGCCCAAGGGAGTGGGATTGTTGTTCGTTCGAAATGGAGTTAATTTAACCCCGCAAATCCATGGCGGAGGACAAGAGCGGGGGATACGCTCGGGCACAATCAATGTAGTCGGAGTAGTTGGATTAACTACTGCAATTGAGTTAGCCCAAAAAAATAAAATCCGGGAAACTAAGCGATTGTCTGCCCTGCAGCGATATTTGATCAACGCTTTGCACCAAATGCCTGGAGTTGCAATCAACGGTTCAACTACTAACCGACTGCCGAATAATTTGAATTTCTCTGTGCCAAAAATAACTAGCGAGGAATTAGTGATTGGGTTAGACCGGCAGGGGATTGCGGTGTCGGCCGCATCGGCCTGTGCGGCTGGCAGTATTGAACCATCATATGTATTATCGGCAATGGGGCTATCTCAATCGCGAATTAATTCGAGTGTACGAATAAGTTGGGGCTGGGAGACGACTAAAAGCGATTTAACCACATTGGTCAAATCGCTTAAAAACCTGGTCTAGAAAAGCAAAAAACACTTCCCCCATGGAGTGTTTTTTGCATTCGTGCGCACTAAAAGCAAAAAATTATTTGCGTGCGCGGCGACGTCTGCGTTTTGGAGCTGCCTTCTTGACAGCGGCCTTACGGCGACGCACTACTCTACGCTTCTTCGGAGCGGCTTTCTTCGCAGTCGTCTTGCGACGGCGACGTACCACTCTTTTCTTTGGGGCAGCTTTCTTGGCTGCTTTCCGTCTGCGTACTACCATGGAAACCCCCATGTGTTTAATAATATACTCTATGTTATTGTACTTTCGACAAATACAATCCTTCACTAAAAATTATACGGCGATTGTTTTAGTAATACAATGTATTTCAACTATTTTTTATCCAAATTACAATATCCCCGCTCACATGAGCGGGGATATTGTGCGAATAAATGTTAACCTGTAAAAAATTATTCGTCTTTTTTCGACTCGCTTCCGCTCTCGCCTGGAGTTTCTTCACCATCCACTTTTTCCGCGGTGGCTTCGACACCGGCGACGGCTTCTTCTTCGCTAATTGGCGCAACTTCTACTTCTTCAGCGCGTTGTGGAGTTACAACCACAATCACTTCTTCTGGCTCATCTAATATTTCCACGCCAACCGGGGCCTTAACATTTTTAACTAAAATAGAATCGTCAATCTTCTGCAAAACCGACAAGTCGAGAGTGAATTCATGCGGTAAGTCCTTCGGCAGACATTCAACTTCTAATTTATCTTTGCTGGTTAAAAGTACGCCATCAAAGGTCTCAATCGCCGGGGCCTCACCTTCAAACACTAACGGGACTTCGGCTTTAATCTTTTCGTCCAACCGCACTTGATAAAAATCCAAATGAGTAAGGGCACCGGTCCTGGGATCGAACTGGTGGTCTTTGATTAGCACAGTCCGTTCGCCTTCACCTTCGATATTGAGATTAATTAGTGAACTACTGCCGGCTTGATGGAGAATCTTCCCGGCATCAGCCGTATCAGCCAAGACCGCTACTGGAGCGTTGTTCTTACCATAAACCACGCCTGGGACCTGTCCCTGGCGTCTTAAGACGTCCGGCTTGGTGTCAGCCGGTCTGGTGGCTACCTTCAGATTATATTCGCCAATACCCATAACAGGAGAATCTTATACCGAACCGCCACCTAGAGTCAACCCGGTAGAAGAAATTTGATTGCGCTTTGCGCCGACGCCTAAAAGGGCATATCAAATTTTCTCTACTGGGTCAACTATGGGGAATTGGACACAAAAAGGACGGGTGGATTGCTCTAACCCGTCCACCTATAAGATTAAGTGCTTAAGGAATTCTAATTACCCTTGAGAAATCACCATCAAATTCTTTCAGATACTCGTGGGTATCTAACACATCATCATACGATATCGGGTTGAGAGCAGAGAAGAGTTCTTCGGCGGGGATACCCTCGACCGATATCTCGCGGGGCTCGGCATCACCCAGAGAGCGGTAATCAAAGCCCTCTAGTGATTCTGGCTCCATTGATTTCATATCTGACAAGGCAACATCGTCAGCTGTTACTTCAGTTGAAATGATTTCGCCTGATTCATTAGCCAAAGCCACGCTCGCAAAAACCGGAGTATGGCAATCAGCACATCTCATATGCAGGAAAGTCATACTGTCCAGCTGCCCCAAATAATGGATGTCTTCCGGGGTATATTTAGCCGAACAATGGGGGCACCGCATGATGTCCTGGAGATTATGAACGAGACGCTCAAACTGCTGGTTGTTCATTTTAGTTTTTGTTTTAATTTTGGAGCGCCAGGGGATTATTTCATCATACAATAAAATCCTTTTCTTGTCAAGAGTATCTAAGGTGTAAATCGCCTAAAATGCAGGACCAGACGGACTATTCCGGCTAAGACCAATATTACAATCCCAAGAGTAATCAACTTCAGCCAAGTTCCGGACATCAAAGCCACTAAACCGAAGCCAAAAGTCAGCAAATAGATAAGCCCGACTACTGTTCGTTGACCCAGACCCAAATCTAACAGCAGGTGGTGAAGATGTTCGCGGTCAGCTGACCAGGGGGCTCGACCACTTTTGATGCGCCGAATCATCGACCAGGCGAAATCAACTATCGGAAGGCCTAACACTAACACGGCCGTAGCAACTTTCCCGCCACTAATAATTGCTAAGGTCGCAATCATAAAACCAAGCAGGTGACTGCCTGAATCGCCCATAAACAGTTTGGCTGGATGCCAGTTATAAACCAAGAACCCCAGTGATGCGGCAGCCACAATTGAAGCCCAAATGGCCACATCTGGTTGATTAACAATTGCAAATAAACTCAAAACCGCTAATATCCCAGCCGAAATAGCGCTGACCCCGCTCGCTAGACCGTCTAACCCATCTAAAAAATTAACTGTGTTTACGATTAGCAAAATCCAAATCAGCGTCAATATAATATCGATTACCGGCGCCAGCAAAATTGTTCCACCTAGTGGATTAGTCAAATTAGTAATCGTAATTCCAAACATCACCGGGATAGTGGCCGAGGTAAATTGGCCGAGTAGTTTGACAGGTGGGGGAAGATTATATAAGTCATCTAGTAAACCAAGGATAAAGAATGCCGTCCCACCCAAGAAAACGCCATAGAGTCGAGGGTCGAGACGAAAGAAAATTATTAACGACAGCATTATTCCCAAAAAGACAGCCACACCGCCCAACCGAACCATTGGCCGAGTATGCACCCGCCGAGTCGAAGCGGGGACATCAAGTAATTTCCATTTAGTCGCCAACTTTAAAACAATCGGAGTAGCCACTATCACAATTCCACCAGCCACTAAAGCGCTAAGCGATAATTGAATCCAGGGGATAGGAATAAGATTCATTGAGAAAGTGAAAAGTTAAAAGTTAAAAGTTGAGGAATTCCGGCGGAGCCGAAAATTTGATACAAAACATAGAGAACGGAGAATTAGGATGCTACCAATCCAAGGATGGTTGCGCGATTGTCATTGTCGGCGACTTTGTTCTTTTTGGTTATTCCGCACCGAAGACAACGATGAACTATGTCATATTCTTGGGCTTTGCTCTCTACCCCAACTGGCTCCATCATACCGCCACAGTTATTGCTTCTGTCGCCCGGGATATTATCAACATGCTTACTCCAAAGACATTTGGAGCAATGATTGGTGTAGCCAGTGCCTTTCACCTCAAGTCCGCAATGTTCACAAACAAAATCCTCGAGGGTTCGAATAAAGTTTTTTCTAAGCATCCTGTTAGGAATCAACCTAGCGTTTATAAATAGATTCTGCTTGCTTGCCCTCGACTGTCCCGATAGGTGATTTCTAACGGGACAGGTTACCTCCATCATATAAGAAAAAGACACCGGTTGGCAGAACCGGTGTCTAATTAATGAGCGCATTACTCTTTGGGGTCGGAGGCGCCGGTGTTGAGCGATATCTTATTCTCGCTAAGCTCGGCGAGACGTTCTTGATCAAATTCCCAACGACTTGCGGGATGCTTGAACTCTTTGAAGGAGAGTTCTTTGCCGTCCCACTTCAACCGCACTACCGGGTAGGGAACCTCGTCGCTTCGTTCGGCATAGTGAGCATGGATCTCGCATCCCTGCTCAAGCGTAATCAAAGCAAACTTGGGGGAGTAGATGTTCCCTCCGTGAATGGACTCCTTCTCGGTTAGACGATCTAACTGTCCCCGATTATGATCACGAAAGATTCTATCCTGTTTCTCCTCGATTGCAAGCAACCGAAACCCGGTCGGTGAGCCATCCCAGTCCCAATAGCCATTATCCCGAGTGTCACGAGGACCACCGCGAATAATCATTGGACCTTCTGTCCAAATCCGTTTGCCGGTTACCCGGTAAAGATTAGTGACCGCCAAGATTACTCCACCACTTTTGCCCTCTTGGTATGGCACTGCCAGTTGATGACCAGACATAATGCTAGTTAAAGACATCCGGTCTGGACGAGGGTAGATGATGACAACATGTTCCCTGCAAACATCATCCTCATCCCCAAGATTAATCAACTCACTCAAATCAAGCCATGGGCAGTTGAAAGACGCTTCGCCCAATTTAATCCGACGCTGGCCCTCAAGATTTTGGATTTGGATGCCTTTTTCAGCTACTTGGGTCGCCACATCTACTGTAAAAGCGCAATAAACCGTTTCCTGCGCCTTGGCCGAGGCATTAATCACATAGCAAAATACCAACTGTCCATCACTGGACTTAGATGCTTTTGCTCGCAACACCATCCCCTTGCCAACTAGCCGAAGATCGACCGCGTCCTGCGGTGCCTTCTTGGCCGGATTCGCTACCTCGCCAGTACCTTTGCAAAAACCGCAAGTGGTGGATGGTTCATGCATCCCCACATTCTGACGCCCACACCCGTCACAGCCCCTGCACTTGATTCGGTCATCAACCAGTATCGCTTGTTCATGGCGCCATCGCCACTCTGCTAACTCACGAAGTTGGTCATTTGAAAGATAGGACAAAATCACGCTGTCCACTATTTTTACCTCCTAAGCAGTTAAAGTACAAAAATAACTGACAGGTCATTGTATCACCCCTGTAGTAGAAATCTAGCCAAGCCAATTCCTATTGGCTCGGGGAAGAAACTGCTGGATTTGCACTACGGGGCAGAATCCGGTATTTGGCCCCGTCAGTGGCTACCTCAATCGTCCCATTTTGGTCAGTCCGATAGACCGTCGCCCCAGAATCCTTCAGATGGTTAAGGGTGGTTGGGGTGGGGTGACCGAAGTTATTATTGACCCCAACCTCAATCACGGCAATTTCTGGATCGGCAACCGACAAAAAGGCCGGGCTAGTGGAATATTGGCTGCCATGGTGACCAACCTTTAACACATCCACATCGGAAACGGTGCTGCTGGCCAACAATGCCTGTTCGTTATTCGCACTGGCGTCACCCATAAACAAAGCCGAAAAATTACCATAGCGCAACTGCGTAATAAGCGATGTCTCGTTGGGGTCTTGGCTGAACGACTGGCCAGCGATTGGCCAGAGTAAGTCCAATCTGGTATCGCCAAAATCATATTTTTGGCCAGCAGACGCAATTTGGATAGTAATGTTTTGTTTCGCCAGTGCGCTCAATAAATTTTCATAGGTAGTAGTCGAGTAGGGTGCCCCACTGTAAATAAATTGTTCAACCGAGTAGCGCTGGAGTACTGTTAACAGTCCAGCCACATGATCGGCGTGGGGGTGAGTCAGAATAACCAAATCCAACTGACGATCCCAGGCCGGGAGAACGCTATCCAGTTGCCCAACCACACTTCCATCCGGCCCACCATCAATCAAAATATGTTTGTGGTCGGCGGTTGAAATTAAAATCGCGTCGCCTTGCCCTACATCTAAAAAGTAGATATGCAATAGTTCGTCTGGCTTGGCATAGGCAAACCAAGTCACTGCCAAATCGGCGAGCAAGAAACCCACCATCAACCAATGGACAAATTTAAGCCGTAACTTTTTTAACATAAGGCAGTCGAGCTAACATAATAATTAGTATCAAATAATAGGCCACCGGGAAAAGGGGAGACAGTTTTGGAACTTGAACGAAAGCCCCCGGCAAGTGACCGAAGAAATTAATAATCGTAATTAACAAACTGGTTGGGGCTAGTGCCATCAACCCGATTAGTTTCATAAAAGGTAAGACAGCAAAAATTGCCACACTCACAAAACCAACCAGCATGGTGATTGGGATAAGCGGAATCACCAACAAATTAGCTAGCAGGGTAACTATCGAGAAACCACCAAAATGAAACATTACTAAGGGTAAAGTAAACACCGTGGCGGATAAAGTGGTGGATAACCCTTCTCGCAAAACCGCTGGCCAGCGAGACAAGAGATTACTGAATAGTGGGGTAAGGTACAGTAAGCCGATTGTGGCTGAAAGCGACAATTGGAAACCAACATCGGATTGCAAAATTAGAGGATTGATTGCGACCATAAAGACCCCGGCCAACAAAATCGCATTGGCCATGTGTCGTTTCCGCCCCCAAAGAGCAGTCAGCAACAATATCCAACCCATAATCGCAGCCCGAACTACTGAAGCGGCCGCTCCGGTCATTAACACAAACAATAGAACTCCGATGCCGGCTCCGAGCAATGCCCACCGCCGACGCAGATGTTTCATCATCCATAAAAAGAATCCGACCACCACCGTAATGTTATAACCAGATAGTGCCACAATGTGAGTTGTCCCCGAATTTCGCAAAGCAGTTTTAAAATCGTCCGGCAGTTGGATTCGCATACCCAAGAGCAATCCATCCATCAATGAACTCTGGGGTTCGGGAAGTAACTGATTAATTTTCCCCTCGAGCCAATGTTTAATTTGATACAGTCCACGGAGGAGATAAAAGTGGCGGGAACCAATCACGGAAATTTCAGCTTGAGATTGAGCGAGAGCATAAACACCTTCTTTGGCTAAATAGGCGGGATAATCAAAATCATCGGTAATTTCCGGCAGAGTAATCTTGCCGGTGAATTTCAACCTGTCGCCATATTGATACCGCGGTAACTGCCAAGTGGTGAGCAAGACCTCGCCGACGGCTGGTTGTGAATTGACCGAATTAATTCGGAGCTGAAAATTCTGTTGGGTCCCATTAAAGTCCGGGTCACTAACTGCCGTGCCGACCATCTCAACCGTTTGCCCCGCCCATCGACTGACATTATTATTTGGTAAAACCGCCACCGCATCGTACCGCCACCAACCCAGCAACAAGAAAATTCCGCACAGCGTTCCCAGTTTAATCGCTGGCCTGGGTGACAACCCAAACACTACCCCTAGAAGCACTAGACCGATAACGACAGTTACCCATGGTAATCCAAACCTCGAAGCCACTAAAACCCCCAAGAGAAATCCGAGGCCAGTAGCGGTCACCCATTGGTGTGGACGAATCACTGCAGATACTTCGCCTTATTGGCGTTATGTTCGTCGAGGGTCTTAGCGTAATATATCACGCCCTCCGGGTCAGTCAGATAATATAAATAATCAGAAGCAGCAGGGGAGAGCACGGCCTGGATTGAAGCCAACCCTGGGTTACAAATTGGTCCTGGCGGAAGCCCAGCCACTTTGCGGGTATTATAGGGAGAATTGATATTTAAATCGGCTTGAGTAATTGGCCTAGTCCAATTTTCGGTGATATATCGGACGGTGGCATCAACATCCAACCGCATGCCTTTTTTCAGTCGATTGATCAAAATGCCGGCCACCATTTTTCGGCTCGGGTCAGTCCTGGCCTCTTTTTCAATCAGAGAGGCCAAAGTCACAATTTGATGCAAAGTATATTTGGACGATTTTAATTGAGTGTCTACCGTGGCAATCCGTTGTTTGAAGTTATCAAGCAACTGTACTAGCAAATCCCGAACCGGTGTACCCTGATTCATGTTGTAAGTGTCGGGAAAGAGATATCCTTCCAACGAATTGTCGGGACGGGAGGTGAGAAAAGTAAAATCGGGCGGGAAGTTGTCAGCCGCTTTCAGAAAATCAGTCGCCATGATAATATTTTTCTTTTCTAAAAGTTCGGCAATCTGGTTTGTAGTGTAGCCCTCTGGAATGGTCACTCTGGCGGTAGCAGTTTGGTTGTGGACAATGATGTAAGCGATTTGCCACGCATCCATCCGCGGGGAAACATTATAAGTCCCGAACTGGACTACGCCAGTCCGATTTAATTTAAACGCCACCTGTGTCCCAAAAGTGGATCGAATAAAACCCTGGTCCGATAAATTCGCCACAATATCGGCAATCGTGTCATCCCGTTCGACTGCGAACAGGGTCTGATTTTCGGCCTGGAAATCTTTCGGAGCGAACCAGACCAAGTAGGCGCTAATCATCACTATGACTAGCGCCCCCAGGATAGTTAAAAGAATGGTTTGTTTCTTAGCCAAAGCCGTTTACCGGTTTTGCATAATCTCTTTGAATGCGACCAAGACCAACAGGACTGGCCAGTAGGCCAACAGTACCCGGTCAACCAAACCCAAGTTGATCAACAAAACCACCACCCCGACCACCAAGAGAATCAGTTGGTCAAACATATCCATTTCACCGAACAGGAAATGATTGTGCGGACCTTTCGCCATGATAACTCCTTAAATAATTACTTAATATTATTTACCCAACAGTTTGAGCGCGTATTTGATTCGGTCTTCCGTATCGGATAAATCTTTGGGGATGTCGGACAGAATTTGCTTGACCTCATATGCATTATACCCCAGCGAGGTAAGCGCAGTAAGTAAATCACGCGCATCACCGGCGAATTTGGTGTCGTTAAAATCCAATTTGCCTTTCAATTCAACGATAATTCGTTCAGCAGTTTTTTTACCAATCCCGCTAATAGTAGTGAAAATTGCTACTTCACCGCCGGCGATTGCTGAACGAAGTTCCTCGACTTTCCCGGCGTTCAGAACCCCGAGAGCACTTCTTGGACCCACCCCAGACACCCCAATTAATTGGGTGAAAAAGTTTAGTTCGGCTTCGGTCAAAAATCCGTACAAACTCATCTGATCTTCCCGCACCACCAAGTAGGTAAGTAAACTGACGGGAGCGTTAATCGAATAATCAGCCACAACTGCATGAGTGGTCGAAACTTTATACCCGACTCCACTAGAAGTAGCAATTAACAACCAATCGAGTCCTTTGGATTGAACTGTGCCGGAGATACTAGCAATCATTTGAGAGTTTGCTCAAGAGTATAGGAGTGGGCGCAAGTAATGGCGATGGCCAAAGCATCGGCCGCATCGTCTGGCTTCGGAATACTTGGTAGGCCCAATATCATTTTAACCATTTTTTGGACTTGTGACTTGTCGGCTCGGCCATAACCCACAATGGCCTGCTTAACTTGGAGAGGAGTGTAGGAGTAAACCGGGAGTTTGGCGGCCGCAGCAGTTTGAAGTAGTACTCCTCTGGCCTGCGACACACTCATGGCAGTTGTTACGTTACGCATAAAAAATAGTTCCTCAACCGCCACCAGATCGGGCTGATATTGGCGTAAAATTACCCCTAACTGTTTCGCGATTTCGTGTAGCCGACGAGCCGGCAACTCGGTTTTGGCAGTCACAATACAGCCGTGAGCAATATAATGAGCACTAACTCCATCATGAACTACCACGCCATAACCGGTCGTGGCTGTACCCGGGTCTAGTCCTAAAATAATCATCGCTTCTTTCACTCAACCTCCAATAAATTATCGTCGATATCAAAATTGGCAAAGATCTCACTCACATCCGGATTCTCATCAAGAACATCCATGAGATTTAAAACTTTTTTAGCCAGAGCGGCATCGGTAATTTTTGTTGTGGTAGTAGGAACCATTGTCAGTTTATCCTCTAGTACCTTTACCCCGGCTATCGTTAAGTTCTGTTTCACTTGATTCAAATCTTTGGGTTGAGTGTAAACCTCCCAAGTATCGTCCGTATCTTGAAAATCCGATGCCCCTGCATCGATAAACTTCATTTCCATGTCTGGTTCGGTCTTGGGAACAATTAATACTCCTCGTTGTTGGAATTGCCAAGCCACCGAACCGTTGTTTCCTAAACTACCACCGGCTTTAACAAAGATATTTCGCAGTTCCGAAACTGTTCGGTTTCGGTTGTCGGTTAGGGTTTGAATCGTCACCGCCACATTACCAGGACCTAGCCCCTCATACACCACTTCTTCAATCTGACTTTTATCAGCATCCAATCCAGCCCCCTTGCGAATAGCTTTTTCAATATTGGCCATCGGCATATTCCCACTTCTGGCCTTCTGGACCGCTAACTTCAGTCGGGGATTCATTTCTAAGTCAGCGCCATAACGAGCAGCTACCTCGATTAGCCGACCAAGTTTAGTGAACTCGGCCCCTCGCTTAGCATCGGTGACACCTTTCTTGCGTTTAATTGTAGACCACTTAGAATGTCCGGACATAGAAATGGATTTAGAATAAGAAAGGGATTCGGAACGACCTTGGTTATTTAAGTATAACAAACTCGCCTCAGGACAAGATAATCTGTCTTGCGCCTACCTAACCCGACCAACCTATATATAATAGTGGAGTATGCCCCGTAGAGAAATTTAGATTGCCCTATTGGGTATGGCCCCATAGTGCAACATCTGTTCATCTCACAGGGCAACTCACACTAGTGAGTTATCTTGTTGGCATAATATCTAAATTCTTCTACGGGGTATGTCTGACCTATTGACCGGGCTTAATCCAGAACAAGCCAAAGCCGTGAAACAAATTAAGGGTCCTGTCTTGGTATTGGCCGGAGCGGGGAGTGGGAAGACCAAAGCCCTAACCCACCGAGTGGCGTATTTAGTAAATGAAGAAAAAATCTCGCCGGACAAAATTCTGGCGATTACTTTTACTAACAAAGCCGCTGGCGAAATGCGCGAACGGGTCAAACGAATTATTGGAACTCGGAGCAATAAAAACTTTAATATCAGTACCTTCCATTCCTTCTGTGCTCGGATGCTCCGACGCGAAGCCCACCATTTGGGCTACGCCCCCAGTTTCAGTATTTTAGATGCCGATGACCAACTTACTGCCATCAAGCAAGCCATGGAGCAGTTGCAAATGGATACTAAAAAGATTGTTCCAGAAGCGGTTCGATCACACATTTCTTCGGCCAAAAATGAATTACTCGACGAAGATGCTTACGCCAAAATCGCCAACGGCGCTTTCCAACAAGCAGTTGCCAAAATCTACCGACTATACCAAGACATCCTTCGGCGCGCTCAAGCCATGGATTTTGACGACTTGCTAATGAACTTAGTAGTAATTCTCCAACAACATCCCGAAATACTTGACCGGTACCAAAATCAATTTCAATATATTTTAATTGATGAGTATCAAGATACGAACACAGCCCAATATCGGCTAAGTCAACTTCTGGCCAACAAACACCATAACCTATTTGTGGTCGGGGACGACTGGCAATCGATTTACTCATGGAGGGGCGCGAATTTCCGAAACATCTTAAACTTCCATAGTGACTATCCCGACGCTAAGATTATTAAATTAGAACAAAACTACCGTTCAACTCAAAACATTCTCGACTCGGCCCATGCCGTCATCGCCCACAATAAACACCGAAGCGACAAAAAACTATGGACCGACCAGACCCAAGGAGAGCTTCTAACTGCCTATGAGGCACTGAACGAAAAAGATGAAGGAGATTTCGTGGTCCGAGAAATCGCGGCTTGGCGAGGGCGTACCAATGCCTCATTGAATGATTTTGTAATTTTATACCGGACCAATGCTCAATCCAGAGCGCTAGAAGAAACCATGCTCCGGGCTGGAATTCCATACCGAGTAGTGGGCGGAGTCAAATTCTACGAGCGCAAAGAGATTAAGGACATGTTGGCTTTTCTGAAATTGCTACACAACCCTGGTGACAATTTAGCACTTGGCCGAGTAATCAATCTGCCAGTGCGCGGGATTGGGAAAAAGACCCTGCAATCGCTTGAACAAGAAGCCCGAATAGCCGATGTCGGAATGTATCATTACCTTACTCACTTGGCCAACCCAACTCCGGCCATCCAAGATTTTGTGGCGGTAATGAAAAAAATTGAATCCAAAAGTACTACTCTCACACTTAGTCGGCTACTCGATTTTATTCTGCTGACTACTGGCTATCAAACCTTGCTAAAGAGTGAGGGAATAGAGGGGGAGACCCGGTTAGAAAACATCGCCGAACTAAAATCGGTAATGGAAAAATACGACCATCTAGCACCCAAAGAAGCGCTCACTACTTTTCTAGAAGAAGTGGCTCTTATTTCTGACATTGATAATGTCGATACCGCCGATGATGCCGTAACAATGATGACGATGCACACCGCTAAAGGGTTGGAGTTTGATTTTGTATTTATTGTTGGCGCCGAAGAAAATCTCTTCCCTCACAGCCGAAGTTTGTTTGACCAAGAAGAATTGGAAGAAGAGCGCCGACTGTGTTACGTCGGGATTACTCGAGCCAGAAAGAAAGTGTATTTCACCCACGCCCAAGAGCGCCTTATCTACGGTAGTATCCAGTCCAACCATCGTTCCAGATTCATTGATGATCTGCCTGACGAGTTGGTAGAGTTCGTTCGCCGATCCGGTCCGGTCAGCGCCATCGGTTCTGGGCATCGGACTGGCAACCGATTACAGCCAGGAGTTCGCGTAATTCATCAAAAATTTGGCCCCGGGACAGTCATCAGCCAAAGCGGCGATATTATCACAGTCGCTTTTGTAAAAACTGGGATTAAGGATTTATCCGCCGACTTAGCCGGCCTGAAAGTTAAAACATGACACCAAGTAGCCGGGGGGCAATATTGGCATTAGTCGGATTAGCTTTACTGGCCAGTGGGTTGTCTTGGCAAAAACCGGTTTTGGCTCAACCCAAAACCGTAACCCTCCAATTTAATGGCTTACCTTGGAAATTAGAAACTCAAGCCCAAGACATTGCCGAATTATTATTACAGTCATTCGGCGATTACGAAAATTGGAACATTGATCCAGCCCCTAAAACAGCGATTACCGACCAAATGACAATTACCATTCAAGACAGTAGCGCTAGCGCTCTAACTAAATCAGTCGCTATAAACCTCCAAGCCGAAATTAAAAAACGCGAAGAAGCCCAAGCCGAACCCAAGTCGCCAATCTATGCTGGTCTGGCCACCTGGTATGATTTTGGGGGCTCGCTCGGAACGGCTAGCCGACAATTCCCGAAAGGCACACGCTTGAAAGTGGTAGCCGTTAATTCTGGCAAAAGCGTGATAGTAACCGTGAATGATTACGGACCCCAGACCTATACCGGCATTGCTCTTGACCTGAATCGGCCATCCTTTACTCAACTCGCTCCCCTAGGAGCCGGCAAGATTCAGGTGAAATACTATAAAATTTGAGAGGGAAACGAGGTGTGACGAATCTTGAGGAAGGAACGGGGTGTGTTCCTCCCTCAACGGGCAGTTGGGAAACCCAAGCTTCACTTCGTCCAGCCAAGCTGCCCTGCTCCCACCTCCACTCTCAAAAGTGCGGGGCAAGCTCACTGCTCTCCCTTCCACCCATTAAGATTAATATAGTGATAAGTTATAAGTGATAAATGAATGTGGTTGCCTGTTCGATAGCATTGATAGTTTCCTGTTTTCCAACTTGTCACTTGTCACCCATAACTCATTCTCCATGTTAGAACTCACTGATCTCCAAACTGTTAAGGGCCTGCTAACCCATTACAATCTATCGGCCCAAAAAAGTTTGGGTCAGCATTTTTTGATTGACGCTGGAGCACTCCGAGCCATGCTTGAAGCGGCCGACCTGGGCAAAGGGGACTTTGTGGTAGAAATCGGACCCGGGTTTGGTGTTTTAACTTTTCCAGTTGCCGAACGAGCCGGGAGGATTCTAGCAGTTGAAACCGATAAGCGATTAATCAGTATTCTCAAAGCCCTCGGCAGTGGCTACCCAAATATCGACCTGTTACCAGCCAATATTTTGCGGTTAGAAAGTAAACTTATCCACGAACGCTATCGCCAATGGAGCAAAGTTAAAACCGGACGAACCCATTACAAACTGGTCTCGAACTTGCCCTACTATATTACTTCGCCCATTCTGAAACAATTTTTGGAAACCGATTACCGGCCCGACTTGATTGTGGTAATGGTCCAAAAAGAAGTTGCAGAACGAATCGTGGCCAAACCCGGGCAGATGAGCATCTTGGCTGTATCAATCCAATTCTTTGGTCAACCAGAACTAGTCCGCACCGTCACCAAGCAATCCTTTTGGCCTAAACCAGAAGTGGACTCGGCTATTCTAAAAATTACGCCATACCAAAAATTGCCATACGATGTAGACGACATCCGATTTTTCTTTAGGATGGTCAAAGCCGGGTTTGGTGAAAAACGCAAGCAACTCCACAACTCTCTTGGTGGAGGACTTCACTTAGAAGATACTGTCGTGCGGAATTTACTGGCCGGATCCGGGATTGATCCTAAAGCCAGGGCCCAAGAGTTGTCTGTCGAAAGATGGGTGAAACTATATCACCAATTAAAAACCGTCCTCTAATGCTATTTGTCATCGCCACTCCAATCGGTAACTTGCAAGACATTTCCATGCGCGCCCTAGAGACCTTGGGTACAGTTAGTTTAATTGCCGCCGAAGACACCCGCCACACTAGACGCCTACTCGACCATTACCACATCACCACCCCACTAGTCAGTTTTCACCAACATAGCCGTTCACCCAAAGTCGAACAATTGGTCGCTCAAATGAAGACCGGCAAAGATATTGCTCTGGTTACCGATGCCGGAACTCCTGGCATCGCTGACCCCGGTGGGGTATTAGTGGAAGCGTCTCACCGGGCCGGGATTAAAGTAATCCCAATCCCGGGAGCCAGCGCTATCACTACACTTTTAAGTGCCTCCGGAATTCCCGCTGATAGTTTCTTGTTTTTGGGCTTCCCGCCCAAGAAAAAAGGCCGAGCCAGTTTGTGGCAGGAAATGAAAACCATTGCCGTACCAATCGTATTATTTGAATCACCCAACCGAGTAGTGAAAACCCTAACTGAAATTCGTGAAGCGCTGGGGGAGAGAGAAGTAATTATCGGCCGAGAGTTGACCAAACTCCACGAAGAGATTCTGCGCTTACCAATTGGAGACGCAATTGAACGATTCAGCAAACAAACCCCCAAAGGAGAGTTTGTGATTGTGATTAGTTAATTTATAATACAAGTACGATGCCCGCCAAGAAAAAATTGAATGCTAAGGTTCGCCAAGCAATGAGCAAAGCGAAGCCCAAGAAAAGGTTTTTTATTATCCAAATGCCGGAGGACAAAGATGAAGCCCCACACTGGCTGTTTTGGGTATTAGTAATTCTCTTTGTGACACTTCTGGTCAGTATTATTTGGCAGGGTTTGTCGGTGTCTTCCAGTGTGCAGGCATACCTGCCTTACTTATAAAATAAGTAAGGAATAATCAATCTTCAATCCGCCAGCTGGCGGAACAATTATCAAAAAGACCAAAACGGGCAATGCCCGATTTTTGTTAACCAAACAGTTGCTTGTCATTGCGAGTAACCGGAGGGAACGAAGCAATCTGGATTGCCACGGGCTAAAGCCCTTGCAATGACATTGATATATAAAAGAAAGCCCCGGATAGCCGGGGCTTAAAGGAAGGGGAGCACAGCGGTTTCTGGACCGCGTCGTCTTTTAGGGACAAGGAGTGGTCTCGGGTTCGGGATTAAACGAGGACCTTGGTACTTTATCAGTACCTCCGCACTACCGTCGGGTTCGTAGTGCATTCCTAGTTCTGTCCTCCATACCCGTAGGGCCTGCTTTAACGACTTGGCCCTCACGATTGTCAACATCGGCCCGTTTAGTAGACCAAAGTACTTGAGCGATGCGTAGTCCTTACCTTTGCCATCACTCTTGCACTTAACTTTGACAGTACGAGGGATAACCAATGAGACGGGACCTACTAAGCAGACGTCATGACAGTCATTTTCCTTCATTTTAGCGACTTCTTTGATGGCTACCCCAATGGCCGATTTATCATTGTCTGCTTGAACCCTTATAGACAACTGATTACCGTCCCAGTAACCACCTTCTTCCGCAAACCTTTGTAGCCCCTTCAAGAAGGGGAACGTCACAACAAACTCCTTAACTGGCATGACTGCCACCTCCTCAAAGAACAAAAGATACTTATCTTATATCAGACATTTGCTCCTCTGTCAAGAGAAAAACCTTGACTAGGAGCGGTTTTTTTGCTATAATCAAAAGATACCTAAAACAAACATCCCCCTTATGGAGTTACTTACCAAACTGAAGTTCCCATTGTCCGTCATCTTGGGACTACTCGTCATTACTGGCGGGTGGCAGTTGTATCAGGTCTGGGCCGAAGTACCGAGCGATTCTGATTATCTCTTAATCACTAACGCACCAAATCTTAAACTAACCCCCGGAGAAATCCGCGAGGTGTCTTTGATTATCCAGAATACTGGCAATGGACTGTGGTGGGAGGGGAATTCGCTGCGACTAGGAACGGTTTTCAGTAACGGAATCGCTGACCGACCGAGTATTTGGTCAACTGACAGTTGGCTGTCTAATATGCGGGTTGCTCCGATCGGGCTAGAAAACAAATCGGTCCGACCCCGACAAATGGCAACTTTCAAATTCACCATCAAAACCCCAACCAAAATTGGTTTATATAAAGAGTACTTCCAACCCCTACTAGAAGGAAGTCATTGGCTGACTGGAACTCCAATTGGATTAACCCTCCAAGTTGGGGAAATGAACGAAGTGACAATCCAGGAAGCCCAACCCAAACTAATTCGGATCAATCGAACCACCCAGACCGGTGAATGGATTGAGAATGGTTTTGTGGTCGCCACTTTACCTGTCTCAACCGGGAAATCTGGTTATACCACTCCAGCCGGGAAGTACACAATTTTTAATCATATCGAAAATGCCTACTCGCAGGAATATGAATTGTGGATGCCTAATTGGATAGGACTAAAAAGTGTCACCCGCGGAATCCAAGGATACGGAATTCATGGACTGCCTTACTGGAAAGTTCGGGCATCTAAATTTGAAGAAGGTAAAATTTATCCTGGCGGTCGGTTGTACACCGCCGGCCGATTATACGAAGGATACTCTCATTTGGGGATGGCCATGTCACACGGCTGTATCCGATTCGGAGTGGGTGAGTCAGCCGCCTTGTTCGCCTGGGCAGAAAATGGGACTCCGGTCTTAGTGGTCTAAGTTAATCAAAATTTGCCAGAAAAAGAGCGCTACCAGCTGGCAGCGCTCTTTAGAAAATCCCCGGAAACATACTTTATCCTCCCAGTTACTCGCGGTTCGTAAGAATGGCTCGAATTAGTTCACCAGACGTCCGGCGCCCAGCAAGATATTCGCGGTAGTTGTGATTGGTTTTATCCACATACAGAACCGTGTCTGACGTAAAACTTTTGATTCTGTCTGGGGAAACATTGTCTTCGCGGTGGACTCTATCAATCACGTCCTTGTCCTTGGTCAAGAACGCCGTAATCATACTGCGACCAATCTCGCCTTTACTACCACTTACCGGAAGAATCAAACGGACAACATCCGATACCTCGGCTAACTCTGGGGACATTTCTATCACCTCCTTTAAAGAACATCAAAAAGCAGATTACCTGCACTATACCTCTCTCGGGTGGGCATGTAAACAGAGTAACTTATCTTATCCCGTGAAGTTTCCGAATTTCTCGTTCCAGCTCGATGACAATTTTGGGATTGTCAGCCAAATACTGTTTGGCGGCGTCTCGGCCTTGGGCGATTTTAGCTTCATTATATTCATACCAAGCCCCGGATTTGTTGACCAAACCAACATGTACCGCCAAGTCAATAATCTCACCGGTTCGGGCGATCCCTTGATTGAACATAATATCAAACTCGGCCTGGCGAAATGGGGGAGCGACTTTATTTTTAACCACTTTCACTCGCACCCGATTGCCAATTGAATTGTCACCCTCTTTCAGGGTCTCAATCCGACGGATATCCAACCGAACCGAAGAATAGAACTTCAAGGCATTCCCGCCAGTAGTGGTCTCGGGATTGCCAAACATCACGCCGATCCTCATTCGAATCTGATTAATAAAAATCACCGTGGTCTTTGACCGAGAAACGGCGGCGGTAATCTTCCGCAAGGCCTGGCTCATCAGCCGGGCTTGTAAGCCCATATGAGAGTCGCCCATATCGCCTTCGATTTCGGCCTTGGGAGTTAACGCTGCCACCGAATCAATCACAATAATCCCGACCGCATTTGACCGGATCAGGGCTTCGACAATATCTAGCGCCTGCTCACCAGTATCGGGTTGGGAAATCAAAAGTTCTTTGGTGTTTACTCCAATCCGCTTGGCGTATTCTGGATCGAGCGCATGTTCAGCATCAATAAAGGCAGCCGTTTCGCCCTTCTTTTGGACTTCGGCAACCATGTGTAAAGCGAGGGTGGTTTTGCCAGACGATTCTGGTCCAAAAATTTCAATCACTCTGCCCTTGGGTATCCCCCCCACACCCAGAGCAATATCTAGAGTTAATGAACCGGTCGGGATTGACTCGACATCGAGTAATTTAGTATCGCCCAAACGCATAATACTACCCTCGCCATAATCCTTCTGGATAGCGGAAAGAGTGGCCTCTAGCGAATTAGTTGGGGTTTCGATCTTTGGCATAACATTATCACTTTAACAAGTATCCATCATTCTGTCATCGCGAGTCCCTCACGGGGTAATAATCAAACATCAAGCTCCAATAATCAAAATGGAATCTTTTTGTTATTTGTTATTTGGTTATTGATGATTACTTAGCGGTAGTTTTCGAACTGGACTGGAAAGTCCACGATGGGGGAGGATTTAACTAATTGCATAATGGCTTGCAAGTCATCAATACTCTTACTCACCACTCGAACCGTCTCGCCTTGGATTTGGGTCTTGGACTTAGGGAAAGCGTCACGAATCATTTTATTGACTACTTTGGCCTTGTCGGCCGAAATGCCAGAAACCAATGGAATTGTAGAACGAATTTGTCCACCACTAGCGGACTCATTTTTGGGAACTCCTAAAATCTTGAGCGACAAATTCCGCCGAAGCAATTTTGATTCTAAAATATCTCGAACGGCTTTCAATTTGAATTCATCAGCCGTAGTAATGACCAACCCCGAAGGGGCCCCTTTGGGGCTGTTACTATCAAACTTAATTTCAGTCGGAATACCCCGAAAGTCATACCGGACTGCCAACTCCTTACGGGTCTGATCAAGCGCATTAGTCAGCTCCTGCAGATCAATCTCGGAGACGAGATCAAAAGAGTAATCTGAAGACATGTGAAAAGTTAATAGTTAAAAGTGAATAGTTTAGGTAGGCATCTTTGATGCACTTTTTATTTTGATTGTTGAAAGAATTTTATTGATAGCAACTGCTTCTGCCCGCAAACTTTCTGCATCAGATAACTTTATATATCCAGCATCGGTTGGGAGCCCTAACCAATACAAACTTTCCTGTGACTCTTTTAATGCGATAGTGATTTTGTTGATAAAGTCCTTCCGACTTGCCCCAAAAGTCGCCTCGCTTATATTCGCCCCAATCGAAGTAGAAGACCTGACCAACTGACCAATCAAAGGACGAGTCACTACATTCTGATCTACTGCTCGCGCCACTCGAATAACATCCCTGGCAAAAGTATAACTCCGATTGTAAATTGGATTATCGGCTAGCACTCTGAATTACACCTTAACTTTTCACTATTCACCATTAACTGTTAACTGACCTCAATAATCTTCTCCTTGTTTGAATTCTTCGCCGCTCTCATCGTCAACATCTACCCCGCCACCGGCAACAGCACTAGCTAGGTCTTCTTTCCTCATTAAGACCTCTCGTGGCTTGGCTCCTTCGCCAGGCCCAATTACTCCGCGGTCTTCTAAAATGTCCAGCAACCGAGCCGCCCTGGCGTAGCCGATCCTAAACCGTCTTTGCATGTAAGAAGCCGATGCCTTACCGGTTCTGACTACCAACTCAATTGCTTCTTCAGTTAGGTTATCACTATCGCCACCCTCCTCTCCGCCAAATAAACCACCGCCCTTCTTGGCATCTTTGATAACTTCTTCCACATACTGTGGGGCGTCAATTTCTTTAAGCGCATTGGTCACCAATTTGACTTCCTTGTCACCGATAAAACAGGCCTGAATTCGTTTTGGTCTAGACGCATCAGATGGCATAAATAACATGTCTCCATTGCCGAGTAGTTTATCAGCACCAACTGTATCCAAAATTGTTCGCGAGTCAATTCCGCTGGTTACAGCGAAAGCGATTCGAGAAGGGAAGTTGGCTTTGATTAAACCAGTGATGACATCCACACTGGGTCTTTGGGTAGCCAGCACCAAATGAATTCCGACCGCTCGTGACATCTGCGCCAACCGACAAATATAGGCCTCAACTTCGCGAGCCGAGACCGCCATCAAGTCGGCCAACTCATCGATAATCAATGCAATGTAGGGCAGGGGGGTATCTTTCTCCTGACGGTTGTACTGGGCTATTTCGCGGACTTTGGCTTCGGCCAACACTTTATACCGCCGCTCCATTTCCATCACTAACCACTTTAATGCATTGATGGTCTTGTGCGGGTCAACAATCACGGGAGAGAGCAAGTGGGGGATATCGTTGTAGGCGGTGAATTCAACCCGTTTCGGGTCAACTAAAATCAATCGCAAATCGGCCGGAGAATTTTGATAGAGCAGGGCGATTAGAAGATCGTTTAAAAACACGCTTTTACCCGCTCCAGTCGCGCCAGCAATTAGTAAATGGGGCATCCGCAGTAAGTCGGTGGCTACCGGTACCCCAGCCACATCTCGCCCGAGAGGAATTCGCAATGGTGATTTAACCACATGAAATTCTTCCGAGGCCATTACTTCGCGCAGCCGAACCAGAGCGGTCTTCTTATTCGGGACTTCTACTCCAACTAACGACCTCCCAGGAATAGGCGCCTCAATCCGGATTGGATGGGCGGCCAGAGCCAAAGCCAAATCATTGCTTAGGGCTGAAATCTTAGAAAGTTTCACCCCGGCAGCTGGCTTCAATGTATATTGGGTAACAGTCGGACCGACATTGACTTCGTTCATTTCCACGGCGATGCCGAAGTCATCTAGGGTTTCTTGGATGATAGTAACATTGCCGGAGATGTTCCCGCTATCAACTTTTGTAACCACATCACTCAAGAGTTCGAGTGATGGCGGAGTCCAATCGCCAGTCGGTTTAAACTGCGGAATAAAATCAGTATCTTTTTTGACTGGGGCCCTGCGAGTCAGCGGACCACGGGATTTAACATCGGCTTCTTCGCCCTCTTCGGCTTCTTCTCCAACGGCCTCTCTACCATTAGCAAAATCGTTGTTGATGCGAATATCGGGCAAAGACGGAATAGCTGGCAAAGACAATTTAGTCCTCATGTATAGTTCGCGAAGTGGTTGGCCAAAAGCAAACAACAGTGAGACCGCAAAAACGACTGACAAAATTAGGAAGGAAGCCCAGAAGTCCACGATATTAATCAAAAACCGACTGACGAAAAATCCTAGATACCCACCGCCCTCACCGATTTGAGCCAACTCTAAACTAGTGTCGGGTCCAAAAAAGACATGGAGCAAACCGGACAGCGATAACACAAATAGCGCCAGTCCAATCGCATTAGCAAATTTAAATTTGTAACGGACTGGGAAAAACATCGCTACCCCGGCGCCGGCCAAGAGTAGGGGAATTACAAAACTGACCCAGCCAAATCCTAATCGCAGAGCCGAGTAAAAAATCTGACCCATATTCCCAGCCCCGCCAACAATGGCGAGCAAGGTGAATAGGCCTAGGCCGACCAGCAGAATGGCAATCATCTCCCGAACCACGGCCGGGTCGAGTTCCAAGTCAAAATTCAACCCCTCCGCCCATTTGGAGGTCTGATAAGAGCGGTAGCGATACCGCCGACTATTGGTAGATTTTCTCTTTCTGCGTCTGGCCATAGGTATACGAGGTAATTATATCATAGGTGATTTTCTCCTATAGGGTGCGAATAAGTCCGCTCTGGGAGCAGAAAATTGCTTGACTTTTCTAGTTGACTATGTTAAGTTGAGAACGGTCTGGGGGACCTTGAAAACAAGGAGCTCCTGATTTAATTTTGACTTTTGGTTCGGGCAACCTGCCCAAGGAGGAACCGAAATGAAGCGTTTCTTTGGGGCCATTGTTGCCCTGGCGATTGTTTTATTGTTTGCCGAATCGGCATTTGCCGTGCCGGTGAACAGCAACGAGTCCGAGAGCCTTCGGGCATTATGGACTAGTGATTCAAACTTTGATGCGCCGGAAGGTGCGGAGATTTTTCAGATTGTTGGTAATGTACTACCCAACCCCGAGTGGGTCGAAAACACTTGGGCCGACACCAACAATGACGACGAGTTCCCTTTTTGGACAATAGAGGGGGCTAGTGTTATTAGGTCGGATCAAAACGTGCTTGCGCGTCTTGGAACCTGGCGGAAGGGAAAATGGGGAATCCCTAAGGTCATGGCAATCGACTTCTTGAATAAAGGTCACCTCCCGGGAGTCAGATATGACATCTCGGAAAGTGAATTAAAGAAAGAGATTGCCCTCCTCTCCGGAGAACGAGGGTTTGTTTTCTTAGTCGGAAACGGGTGGGCACTCCCATTCGACATTAAAACTACCCCGATGGACAAAGATACTTTCTATCTGGTCGTAACGACCAGTGCAGAAGAAACCCCCGAAACTCCAGTCATTGTCCCTGTCGCCACGACAGAAACAGAAACGAAGCAACCGGTTCCCCCTGCGGGATGTTATTTCCTGCTAGAGTGGACAGGAGGCCCTACATGGATAATGTGGGAAACATCTATAAAGGTACTGTCGTCAAGTGGGACTAATCCTTCCGTTCTTCTTCAATGGGAACAATGGTCAGCCCCGCCAACCGGAGAAGAAAGTGTCGTTACTACGACACCAAAACCGGCCGGAGCAATATGGCCGACCACCTCACTCGAAGCCATAAGGGTTGGACAACAATACCAGATGCCCACTACCTACGGCGGGGGAGCAATCTATTTCTATTGGCGACAAGGAAGCGCTTGCCCGTTCCCAGAACGGATCGCCCCACTATTAGATTTAAAGTGGGCTCCGAGCTCCCAACATCAACAGGCCTGGGCCTATTGGGACGGGGAGTCCACCTGGTTGTGGGTTCCCGTCACCCCCCCACCAGCGGGTAGATAAAAAGTTTTTGTTCTTTTCAAAACTAAAACCGGCCTTGTGTATATCACAGGCCGGTTTTTTCATACCCGTAGGAACAATAGAAAATAAAAAATCAGCCCCAACGGGGCCCCTTCGGGGCAAATCTGCAAATATTGGTGTGTCACGACGACATGCCCAGGGAGTAATGATTATTGTATGAGTGATTCTGCTGTCCAACAGAAGAGTCGAAGAGATACCAAAGCTTTTCATCGCAGGTCTACCGTCCAACAGAACAGAAGAGCAATCTAGATTGCCGCGTCGTTCTGCTGTACAACAGAACTCCTCGCAATGACAGAAAACTATTCACTATTCACTATTCACTATTCACTATTCACTTTTAACTATTAACTTCCCCAGAAACCCGCTCTGACATTGACTAATTTTTGTATTTGTGGTATAATGAAATGATGAGTGAATCTTACGAAAACCCGTCAGGTAACGACCCCTTGTCACCTGAAGAAATCGCCCGTTTCCGGGCAGAACATTACAATCCTTCTCTCAAGAGGTCTGTTTTTGAGGAGAAGTCCATCTTCAGAAGCACCGATGAACGCAAAATCAAAAAGACGGATAAGGCCCAGGCCAAAAACGAGAGCGCTCGAACAAAAGCGATTGACAAAATATCGGGAGAATCTCTACCAGGAACGATTGACCGGCTTGGTAAAAACATGGAAGACGAACTATCCGAGGCCTATCCATACCCCAGACCGAAAGAAGAGTCCGAATATCAAGAGATTCATTCCCAGCAATGGGACAATACCTGCACGTTTGCGGCTTTTGTGAATATTATCAACAGTTTTGGTCGACTGCCGGAAACTGACCTAAATAATCTTGAGGAGACCTTTCAAGTAGCAGCTGGGGATGACCTGAAAGATGTCCATGGGATTACCTGGGATAAATTTAAAAATTTTATTGGCAAAACCGGATATAAAGCCGAGGCGGGCAAAACTAGAGCCGATTGGTTCAGTAAACTAAAAACTGGGGGTGGAGCAATTGTTAAGGTGGTGACTGAAAAAGGTAATTATCACGCCAAAGCGGTCATAGTGGTTAATGGTGAATTGCTCTTGGTTGACCCAGAACAACCCGGTAAAAGGGAAGCCGTTGAAGCCGTCCAGGCCTTTGAGCTTTCAAGGGTTGGGTTAGACCAGCTACTCACTGGGCTTGGGGTCCATCCCGAAGATAAAGAGTGGATTACAAAAAATGTTTTGGTCTTTGATGGAGACAAGAATTATCGCAAAGAGTCCATAGTCAAACCAACCGACCGAATGACCGAATATGAAAAAGCCATCAATGATTATGTGTCGGGCGGAACTGATATTGCAGGGACTCCTTTGGAGAACAAAGCAGAACGAAAGCAATATAGAATCAATATTAACCAAGAATATAAATTGGCTCAACAAGCATTGACTGCCGAAGAGCAGGAACAAATCAAAACCGAGCTAAAAGAATACTACGACCGATATCATTATCCCAATGCTGAATATAATGATCCGGACGCCATTAAAATGAGTAGCGGGTTAAAAGCGGAGCACTTGGGCCGACTGGATAAGGCCTTTGAAAACGACCTTGAAAGAGCGGTAGTGTCCTATGCTTATCTCAAGACCATTTTAAGTACACCAGAGAAACGAGCAGAACAAACTAAATATATAGAAAGCCAACTCGGCCATTACTCACATCTTGATTTGGACAACGCCAGAAAAGTCATCAAGACAACAGCCATAACTTCAGTGGATAAGCTTACTTTGGGTCAGAGAGCAAAACTCCGAATTGATTTTGACAAAAAAAATCCGATTTACAGTCCCTATCTGAAACTGCTTCGGACTAGACAAGCGGTACGAGGACTCACCAACACCGAACAGGACTATTTAATCAAGCATGGCAACTTAAAGATGGGAGTCGAGCGACCGGCGGAGAAACCAGAGCCGTCAGTATTGGGCTCATTGGATTATGACAATCAAGAAAAAGAGTGGGTTGCCGGAGCCAATAATGAATTTGTCGGAGCAAGAAAAAAGAAAAGTAATATTGAACAAAAAGCCAGGGAAATCAGAAAATCGTTCGAAGTCACTGACTCTGGGGCTTTGCGTAAACAGCTCGACCAACTGTCTGACCAGCAAAAAATCTCCGAGCTCAAACATCAACTTGGTGCACTATTTTCTGGTGGTCAGAAAGAGGGGAAAACCACAAAACCAACAAAGAAAATTGAAGACAGCCCTATAGGACCAGAAACATTACCTGGCGCTGAACAGATAGTACTTCCAAATGACCAAGAACTCGTCGAATTTTTAGGGGAGAAACTAGATAAATATTACGAACTATACGAACAAGGAGACAAAAAAACCGAGCAAAAGATGGCAAACATTTTCGCTCTTTTGAAAGAGCTTGTACACGAAGGGGTTATTGATAAAACAGAATTTGCAGAAGAAATGAGCCGACGGTTGTTATCTAATGAGGTAGTACTAGACCATGGATACAGCCAGAAGGACCAGGATAAGTATTTTGAATCCGCCTACAATAAAGTGAAGGATTATGTTGATAATTACCGTAAAATATCCGACCAAGAAAAACAGGACCGAAAGCAAGCTATTGCCGACGGAATGTTTGCCCAACGCGGGAGTGAAGTGCTCGTCAGCGACTTAAAGCCAAATATGGTATTTGAAGGCAATGTTTATGCACCAGGTGTTCAAACCCCCGGTTGGTCAGACCTTTTGATACCCAAAAACAGACCTCTGTCCCAGGAGGAAATCACGCGCATAAAAACTAAGTTCCCGGGCTCAAAGCTCTCAGTGGGGAAGTAACATCGGGTTTCTCTGGTCTCCGCTAAACCTCAATCACCACAGGCAGGACTAGTGGGCGACGTTCGGTTTCGCGGAAGAGAAATTCACCCACGCTTTCACGGAGCTTGGTCTTGATATTAGTCCAGTCATCCGGCACTTTGCCAGTATGCTCTGCAAAAATCTCTTTCACTTTTTGACGGGTCTGATTAATCAGGTCGCCTTTTTCCCGCATATAGACAAACCCGCGGGAAATGATATCCGGACTACCGACGATTTTGCCGTTTCTATCAACCAGAGCGATTAACACAATCATCCCTTCCCTGGCCATGGCTTGACGATCGCGAAGAACGACCTCTTTGACATCGCCTACCCCTAAACCATCTACCATGATAGAACCGACTGGGATTTTTTGGCTACCCTTGCGAGCTTTGCCTTGGCGAAATTCAACCACATCACCGTCTTCTATAATCAAAATATTGGCAGGACGGATTCCGGTCTCTAGTGCCACCTCTTTGTGAGACACCAACATGTGGTATTCGCCATGTACTGGGATAAACCAGCGCGGACGAACCATCTCTAGCATCTGTTTCATTTCATCGCGGTAAGCATGGCCAGTGACATGCACCTGCATCTTTTTGTCGAAGATAACATTGGCACCCTGCCGATAAAGATTGTTAATCACGGCGTTGATTGAGCGTTCATTACCGGGGATAGCCGAAGAGGAAATCACCACCGTATCACCAGTCCCCAGTTTGACTTGCTTGTGTTCACCAAACGCCATCCGCTGAAGTGCCGAACCCTCTTGTCCTTGGCTACCCGTACTCAAAATCACAATTTGAGAATCGGGATACTTTTTGATATTCCGCAAATCGACCATCAGACCTTTAGGGGTCTTAATATAACCGGCTTTACTGGCGACATCGAAATATTTAATCATGCTTCGACCAGTAATCGCGACTTTCCGCCGATACTTCACAGCGGCGGCGATGACGTGTTGCATTCGGTCGATCCGGGAAGCAAAGGAGGCCACGATCAACCGACCACGAGTGTTGGCAAAAATTTCCATAAAGGCATCCGCAATCACTTGCTCGGACGGGGTCCGACCAGGAGTGTGAACATTGGTGCTTTCGCTCATCAGAAGCAGTGGTCGCTCCCGACCAATTTGCTCAAACTTAGCATAGTCGGCCTGAATCCCATCGGGCGGGGTGGGGTCGAATTTGAAATCGCCAGTGTAAATGACTTTGCCTTCCGGAGTATCGACAATAATGGAAAAAGCATCAGGGATACTGTGATTGACCCGAGCAAAGGAAACCGTAAAAACGCCCAACCGAATTCGGTCGGTGGGCTGATAGGTAATAACTTTAACATTGCCGGTATCAGAGAATTCTTCCAGGTTGACTTTGATTAACTCGGCGGCTAACCGCGGGGCATAAACCGGCACACCCAGACGAGGAACAACATGTTGAATAGCGCCAATATGATCTTCGTGACCGTGAGTGATGATAATCCCGCGGAGCTTTTTTTGGTTGCGCTCTAGGTAGGTTGTGTCCGGAATCACATAGTCAATCCCAGGCATTGATTCGTCTGGCATCATCATCCCGCAATCAAGCACGATAATATCGTTGCCGTATTCGACTACGATCATATTTTTACCCATACCGCCAACCCCACCCAAAGGAATAACTTTGAGAGTAGGAGCCCCGGAAGGGCGATGGACAGGACGACTGGCGACTGGCCGGCGATGCGATGGATGAGCCGAACGCGACGGATGAACCGGACGAGATGACCGAGACGAGTGAGTTGGCCGAGACGGCCGAGCAGAACGATTATTCATAGATGAGTCCTTAGAAGATAGATGATTGAACCGAGAGGGTGGGGGACTTGGTTTCTGACAATTGGTCGATTTTGCCCAGTAAAATCGGGATTTTTTTGAAATCGGACATCAGGGTGGCTCGCAGTCGCGGGTCATAGAGTGCGGCGGCTGGATGATAAATTGGGAAAAAGATTTGATTACCCCTGCGTTTGGCCGTCCCGCGAATTTCGGAAATTTTTTCGGCCGGTAGAAACCAATGCAGTGCGTGACGGCCAAGTAAAACAATTAATTTTGGCTGAATCAAAGCCAATTCGCGAGTTAAAAACGATTTATGTTCCTCCACCTCTTCGGGCAGAGGGTCACGATTCTCGGGCGGACGGCATTTCACTACATTAGTGATATAAATATCTTCTCGCTGCCAACCGATCGTGGACAAGGCCTCGGCCAAAAGTTTCCCAGCCGAACCAACAAATGGATGACCGAGTTCATCTTCCATTTTGCCGGGGGCCTCACCGATAAACACAACCGGACTATTAATGTTGCCGTCGCCCGGAACAGCTTGTTGACACCCACCTCTTAGAGAACAATGATGGGATTTGATCTCTGCGACTAGCTTGGCAAATTGACTGCTTTTATCTGACATAAAACCAAATGAGTGCTACAACCACAGCTCCGAGTAGGAGCCACCCCCAGCCAGAGCCAGAACTGCTTTTGGGTTCATGGCGCTTGATTGACTGTGGGTTAACCACATAATCATTTTGGGGAGGTAAAAAGATTTGGCGGGCTTTCACTAACTTGGCTTGAGTCCGGCCAAGCTCCGTGGCACAACGCCCACAAAAAATAGTGGTGGGAGAATTATCGTGCCCGCAATTGTGGCAATGTGCCATAAACTATTGCTTACTAGAGTCACCATCGAGAGTTGCTTTGTGGGAAAGATTGATTCGTCCGAGATTATCAATCTCTGTAACTACCACATCTAGCATATCACCCTCTTTGACCACATCGGTTACCCGATCAATTCGACGGTCAGCCAATTGCGAAATATGGACAAGCCCTTCCCGACCAGGGAGAACTTCCACAAAAGCACCAAAGTCCATAATTCGAGTGACTCGGCCGTGGAATTTTTCGCCGGGTTTGATTTCGCGCATCATGTCGCGAATAGTTTGAGCGGCTTGCTCTCCCAATTTGGGGTCGCTAGAAGTAATGAAGGCGTTGCCGTCTTCTTCAATCGAGATATTGGTCACCCCCTTACCGCCAGCTCGATCAATAATCTCATTAATTACCCGCCCGCCCGGTCCAATCACTTCACCAATTCGGTCTTGTGGGACTTTGACCACAATCACCCGAGGCGCAAATGGGGATAGTTCAGGACGAGGAGCGGAAATAATCTTGCCCATTTCCGCCAACAAAAATTCGCGGGCTTGCTTGGCTTGGGCCAAGGCCTCGCTCATAATTTGCTTAGTAATCCCAGCTACTTTAATATCCATTTGAAGAGCCGTAATCCCATCCCGACTGCCAGCCACTTTAAAGTCCATATCGCCGTTGAAGTCCTCAATCCCGGCGATGTCAGTTAGAATTTTGTATTTGCCTTCACCAGTAACCAAGCCCATGGCGATTCCAGCAACTGGTTTCTTAATTGGCACCCCAGCGTCCATCAAAGACAGGGTACTACCACAGACCGAAGCCATCGAACTGGAACCATTACTGGCCAAGATTTCCGATACTACCCGGATGGTGTACGGGAAATCTTCGCGAGAGGGAATCATGGGCATCAATGCCCGTTCAGCTAAAGCCCCGTGACCAATTTCCCGTCTACCAGTAGTCCGCATTGGTTTAACTTCACCGGTTGCATAGGGAGGAAAATTGTAGTGATGCATATACCGTTTAGTAGTGTCTAATTCCATCGTGTCCAAAACCTGCTCGTCGTCTAGTGACCCTAAGGTAACCGTTGAGAGAGCTTGGGTTTCCCCTCGAGTGAATAGAGCCGAACCGTGAGGCCGTGGCAAAACGCCGACCTCAATTGACAAGGGACGGATTTGATCCAACTTGCGGCCATCAGGACGCTTGTCGTGTTCTAAAATATTCCGACGGAATTCTTCGCTAACTACTTTTGAAAAGATGTCAGCCACCACTGCTTCGGGGTTTTCCTCACTAATGAATTCTTCCCAAATGGCCTGCCGCAAAGTATCCAACTTAGTATTGCGAACGATCTTTTCGGGATGATATAGGGCCTCTTCAAGTTGGCCACCCAGCCGAGTGGCGATATTGGTCTTAAGTTCTGCCGGAGTAGTTGTCACTTCATATTTATCATTCGCGACATTCAGACGCTTGACTAATTCATGCTGAATCTCGATGGCTGGCTGAAGTGATTTGTGCGCAAATTCGATTGCATCAACCATCTTGGCTTCAGATACTTCCAAAGCCCCGGCCTCAACCATCATAATTGCATCTCTAGTCCCGGCTACCACTAAATCAAGCTGACTTTTGGCCCGCTGTTCGTAAGTTGGGTTGAGAATAAATTTGTCATCAACTAGTCCAACCCGAACCCCAGCCACTGGACCATTGAAAGGCGCCCCGGCCTGCATCAACGCCGCCGAAGCAGCCGTAATTGATAATACATCCGGATCATGAACTAGGTCGGCTGATAGAACTGTGATGACTACCTGGACATCATTATGGAAGCCCTTTGGGAAAAGGGGACGCAGAGGACGATCAATCAGCCGAGCTGACAAAATGGCATCCTCACTTGGACGGCCTTCTCGCTTGATAAACCGGCTACCCGAAATCTTGCCGGAAGCATAAAACCGCTCCTCATAATCGATCATCAATGGGAAGAAATCAATATTCTCCCGCGGGGTTGCAGCTACCACAGCGGTAGCCAACACCACCGTGTCACCAATCCGCAAAGTAACTGACCCATTGGCTAGTCCGGCTAGCCGACCAGTTTCCAACGTAAGCTTGGCTTCGCCAAGCTGGGTTTCAAATTTTTCCATCTTACTCCTTTTATCCGGAAAACCCGGGCAGTCCCTGGGCGAGTGAGGCAAAGTCAGGAGTAAAAATAAATCCTGTCAACCGATTTACGCTTACTGCTGACTTCACTTGACCCAAAACTACTTCCGAATCTTCAATTTTTTAATGACGCTATTATAAACTTTTACATTATGGGTTTCGAGGTAGGCCAGCAGTTTGCGCCGGTTGCCTACCATCTTGAACAGACCATGCCGGGAGTGAAAATCCTTGGCATGGGTTTTGAGATGCTTGGTTAATTCATTAATTTTCTCGGTCAACAAGGCAATTTGCACCTCTGCCGAACCAGTATCCTTTTCGTGAGACCGATGCTCGGAGATGATTTTTTTCTTTTTTTCAGCTTGAATAGCCATAAATAACTCTAAAAACTTACCCAGCAATAATATCACCTAGGGAGAACAAAATCAAGGGTTTAATCGGAGAATTCTAGGCCTCCAGCGCCTCTTTTTCTTGACTGCCCAGAGGAGCTCCTCCGAGCCGACGAGTTTGGTATTCGCGGACTTTTTCGAGAACAATTGGTTCGGCTTCGCTAATGGTCATGTCGAGCAACTTAAACCCGGCTGCTCCCGGATGCCCACCACCACCAAACAGACCAGCCACTTCCATGGCATCTACCCCTTTAGCGGTCCGGATGCTTCCAGAGACGACTCGCGCTTCTTTCTCAGACAACAACAGCACAATGTCGGCACCAGGGATACTGGTCATTAATTCGTCAATTAAACCACTGGCTTCTTCTGAACTAGCACCGGTGCTAATAAGGTCCTCTGGGGTAACCGTTGCCCAAGCCAATTTGGTAGTCATATCAAACTGGATCCGAGATAACACCTGCCCCCAGAGTTTGAGCTGAGACAAGGGCTTGGTCTTAAACAAATGCTTGATGATTTCCTGCTGACGAGCGCCAAAGCCAACTAATTGGGCCGCAACCGTCAGCGACTTGGGGGTAGTATTGGCATTTTGGAACGAGCCGGTATCGGAAATGATCCCGGTCAACAAACAAGTGGCGATTTCAGGGTCGATCAGATTCGGCCCCAGCGCTTCAATTAAACCAATTAAAATTTCGGCTGTGGAAGTGGCGGTGAGATCAACTAAATTAACACTGCCAAAATAAGCGTTGCTAGCATGATGATCAATATTGATGACTGGGACTTCCTGGAATAGGGTAGGGTATCGGTCGTAGGCCTGACCCAATTGATGTAAGTCAGCAGCGTCTAGCACAATGATTGCATCATACTTGAACTGCCCCTGAACAAAACTAACATTCTCCGGCTGATACCGACCTCGCTTGGGCGTAATAATAATGTTCAACTTACCGTCTTCAAAGTTGTAAGACAGTTTGTCGGCTTCGGCCACGGGGCTATCGAGAGTGATGATAAAATCACGAACCCCGTCAATATCGGTCGCCACCTCGCTGATACTTGGTAAAAATTGATAGACCTGGCTGACAGGATCGAGAATCCCCAAAGACACTTCCTTGTTGAGTTTTTTAAAAACCTGTAGTAGCGCTAGAGCTGAACCGACCGAATCGCCGTCTGGTCGGCTCGGCACGACCAATATCCGCTGGGCGCGGTTGATTAACTCGACGGTCTGTTGCTTGGGAGTCGTTTCCATATTTGACAGCTCAACATACTGAAATAATCGGGAGGTGTCAATCGAACTCGGCTATTTACAGTTCCACTAATAGGCATTACTCTAGGGTCTGTAAGAACTTCTTATGCCTAGTAGAGAATTTTAGAATAATTATATTATCACCAATATAATCACCTCCTAGAAAGTCACATCTCTCTAGACAAACAAGTTGCCAGTAGCCACTATAATAAAAATACTACTTTCTAAAATCTTCTACTGGGTATGCCAATTATTAAGTCAGCCAAAAAACAGGTTCGCAGCTCGGCCAAAAAACGCCGACTAAATGCGACTCGGCGTCGAACAATGAAAGAAGCCGTCAAGCAAGTTCGGACTACTCCTTCGGCTGAAAAACTCCGGGTGGCTTTTAAAGCCCTCGACAAAGCGGCTAAGCGGGGAATAGTGCATCGGAATAAAGCCGCTCGGCTAAAGTCCCGCTTGAGTAAAGCAATTAAGTAGTAGCTAAAGTTAGCGTAAATAAATCAAGAGCGTCCGAGGGATCGTACGCCCCGATTTTGATTTGCCAATCAAAGTGAGCCAACCGCTGATAGGCCCGAACTAGTTGGGACCTCTGAAACCGGGCTGTTATCTGCCAATTAGCCCTAACTACGAATGGTGGCAACTGTGTTAACCTAGCCCCGTCACTCATTTGGACACCGGCAGTTTTTAAATCACTAATCCGAATTAGATTGCGCAATTGATAGGCAATCGCCCCCATCAACCGAGTTTCGTCTTCGCCCGCCAGCAAACTAGTCGCTACAATTCGGTGGGCCGAGTTTAAATCCCGACCCAAGGCCGAAGTGACCAAAGCGAAAATGTTAGTTTCCAATGAATCGGTCACTAATAAATCAACGGTGGCTTGGGTAACGGGCTGTCCATCGGCATAGGCAAACAATTTATTTAATTCATTCTCTACCCGCCAAAGATTGCCACCGGTCTTGGTCAACAAACACTCCAGCACGGCCGGATTGATTGCCACCCCTCGTTTTTGGGCTAAGCCCTGCACCACCCGGCGTAAAGCCACCCCACCCAGAGGGATAAATTCTTCGGCTTGTTTGGGCTGGTTGAGTAATTTAAATAATGATTGGCGCTTATCAAATGGTTGGGTTTCGTAAAAAATTGCCGTGACTTCTTCCGGTAACCCGGACTTCAATAAATTAACTAACGCGGTTTTAACTTCAGCCGAAGCGCCAGACAATGTATCAGACAGGATCACTAGCCGAGGGCCACCCAATAGAGTTTGAGCCAACAAAACAGACCGTAGGTTATACCCAGTTAAATCAGTCCCTAGCAGCATCGCTAAATTATCTACCGGGTGCTTACTTAAAAATTTCTGCCGGATTGCAGTCAGTTTGACTTTGGCCTGATAAGTATCTTCACCGTGAAGCAATAAAATCATTCGATGGGTAAATTGGTTTGTTCTTGTCCCGCTTCGGTTGGTAAAACATTATTAAGGTCGGCTTCAACTTTATTGGCCTCTTCTACCCCGCGCAGATATTTGGCCGGCCAAGGGATGTAATGACTTTTGAAAGTATCGTTATAAAGTAGTTGGCTATTTTGATAAACCTTGCGATATAGAACAACATCGGCTCCGCGATGAGCGATTTCAACTTGTTTGATTCCACCAACCGGCATGGTCGAAGTATCGATATAAATCGGTTCAGGATAGTCGGTTATATTAGAAACATACGGTCCAGTCATTTCAATCGTCCGACCGGTGTCGGTGCCATAAAAATCAAAGTGGAGTTCATTGCCAACAATATAAGTATCCATCAAAATACTGCCCGGTGTATCATTGGTAAATTTAAGATCGGGGTAGGGTTGATAAATCGTGGCGTCGGTACCGGGCGGTTCATAATAAGCCACTCGGTAAGAATGATTTCGCCGCTCAACGACTGGTAGCCCACCGTTCAAGATCGCTCTAAACGCAGTAGTTGAAACTTGGCATAATCCACCGCCAAATTCTGGTTCGGTCTTATCACCCTTAATCACCAACTCGGGCAAATAGCCGGTGCTGCCGTCGACCGCTCCTAATGCTCGGATGAACGAGAAGATGCTTTTGGGAGCGATGATTATCCCGTCAAACTTAGCTGCTCCAGTAGCAATGTTGTGTCGCCGATTGCGGGGGCTCCCAGTAAAATTAGATACTCCACGAGCGATTAGAGTGTTGATTCCTAATGTGTTGGTCTCGGCCAAAGTAACGGTAGCTGGCCGAGTGGTAATCGGCAAAACGATTGGAGCTGGGTTAAGCAAATTCCGAGCGATTAACTCGACCGTTTTATTCATATCCAATGTCTGCCCGGCCTGGTCAGCCATAAATTCAGTCGCCCGGTTATTCTTAATTGTCAGTTTTGCATCGCGTTGAGGTTTGACTATGCGACTTCCGATTTCGCTAAGATATTGATTTAACTTTGGCCGATTAAAACTATGGACCAAGTCGGTTTCGCTGACGATCGGCTGATGAGTCCCGACCAAAGCAAAACTCCGCTCGGATAAGCGTTGAGCAAACTGCCCGCGTCGGCCAACTAAAATCGCCTCGTCCGCTAATTTACTGCCATCCAATTCAAATCCAAACTGGTTGGGATCCATTTCCCAACTTTGGCCTTCAAACTCAAGCCGAATATTCCCAAGCGGTAAACCATCAACTCGCTTACTAATTAATTGAACAGCTTGAGACCTGGTTCGGCCACCTAAATCGATTTCTAAGAACTGGACTCCGGGGAGAACCCGCCGAGCGTAAATCACATCAACCCCAAAATATGCCCCTACAGCAACAATCAACAAACCGCCTACTCCGAGCGACATAAATTGGAGCAGGCGGATTTGATGAGAAGTTAATTTGGAGGGGTGACTATCCATCGCTAATAATTTCTTGAAGAATCTGTTTGGCCAAAGTTTGCTGGTCGGACTGATGCTCGCTTCGAGTCATCACTTCCATTACCATAATGGTTTCGGCAGGATAGGGCAATTTATCAGACAAGGGGACTTCAGTCCCGTTTTCTAATATCAGAGTGTCTGTCTGATCGCCCTTTTTCAGGGCCGCCGATAGTACTAATTTAGCCCCCATAACTATTTAATCACCAATAACGCAACTAATAATCAATAATCAAAAAGGGGACAGTTAGCGGAGAAACAGGCCGACCGCCAACAAAGCCACGATATTAATAATTTTAATCATCGGGTTAATCGCGGGACCGGCGGTATCTTTGTAGGGATCTCCGACCGTGTCTCCGGTCACCGCGGCAGCATGAGCAAGTGAGCCCTTCCCACCCAAGTGTCCTTCCTCAATGTATTTCTTAGCGTTATCCCAAGCCGCTCCGCCGGTAGTCATGGAAATCGCTACAAAAATGCCCGTGACAATACTCCCGACCAACAACCCCCCGAGTGCCTTGGGGCCCAACAGCCAACCCACCAACAATGGAGTGACTACTGGAAGTAATGCCGGGATAATCATCTCTCGAATCGCTGCCCGAGTAACAATGTCAACTGCTCGAGCGTAGTTAGGCCGAGCCGTCCCGTCCATAATTCCAGCGATGGTTTTAAATTGATGCCGGACTTCTTTTACTACCGCCGCCGCGGTTTTCCCAACTGTTTCCATTGACAGGGCAGCAAACAAATAGGGGAGCAAACCTCCCAGGAACAAGCCAATTAATACCAGCGGGTCGCCCAACCCGAATTGAACTGATTGACCCTGCAGATTACTTAACTCTTGAGTGTAAGCCGAAAACAACACGATTGCGGCCAACCCAGCCGAACCAATCGCGTAACCCTTAGTCACCGCCTTAGTAGTATTCCCAATCGCATCTAGTAGATCGGTGACCTGTCGAACTTTCTCTGGAAGCCCAGCCATTGCGGCAATCCCGCCAGCATTATCGGTAATCGGACCATACGCATCCACTGCGACAATAATCCCTACCATCGACAACATGCTGACAGCGGCAATCGCCACTCCAAACAGACCAGCAAAATAGTACGCCCCAAAAATGGCTGCCGCAATTACCAACACCGGTAACGTGGTTGATTTCATCCCCACCGCCAATCCCGCGATTACATTAGTTCCATGCCCAGTTTCGGAAGCGTGAGCAATTTGTCTAACTGGGGCAAACCGGGAAGCCGTGTAGTATTCCGTAATCCAAATAATCAGCCCGGTTACTCCTAGCCCAACCAAAGCGCAATAAAACAAATTTAAATAACTAACTCCGGCCAGATTGGCCAATAGATACCGGCTGGCTCCATAAAACCCACTTAACGCCAACACTCCGGCGACAATCAACCCTTGGTAGAGAGCACCCATAATGTTGTGGCTTTTTTTTGATAACCGTACAAACCAAGTTCCAATAATTGAAGCAATAATTGAAATCCCGCCGAGAACTAGTGGGAAAACTATCATCAGCGGATTGCCGGCAAACAAGAGCGCCGACAATACCATGGCAGCCACGATTGTAACGGCATAGGTTTCGAATAAATCAGCCGCCATCCCAGCACAATCCCCAACATTATCACCAACATTATCAGCAATTACGGCCGGGTTCCTGGGGTCATCTTCGGGGATACCGGCTTCAACCTTACCGACCAAGTCAGCGCCAACATCCGCTCCTTTGGTGAAGATACCGCCACCGAGTCGGGCGAAGACCGAGATCAAACTTCCGCCGAAGCCCAGACCGACCAAAGCATTGA
>Ga0209541_10000984_pt1 | contig 56768 bp, 49 predicted proteins | sample RifCSPlowO2_01_FD_184027 | JGI IMG/M metagenome (GOLD analysis project Ga0209541, IMG submission 184027) | Groundwater microbial communities from Rifle, Colorado - Rifle CSP2_plank lowO2_0.1 (SPAdes) (version 2) | ecosystem: Environmental > Aquatic > Deep subsurface > Groundwater | place... | reverse complement strand
ATGTATCTCTCTTAATGCTTCTTTCACAGTTTCTGGCTGAACATCATTTCCATAATAGTTAATGCCATTCCTTAATTTTCTGTATCTGTCAAAAACCAGCGAATCTAATTTATCCCCAAGAACTTCTTCAATAAAATATGTTATTGCTTCGTGAGACATGAATTTATAGCCATAAAGATAACCAATAGCTTCGCAATATTGGCGCAAGCCTTCATACAATTCCCCGACAATGGATTTGGTGCTATCCGACTCTAGCTTTATTCTTGTCGCGGTTGCTATCGCTTCCTCAGAGGCTTTGATCAGGCTTTTGGCCTTCAGTCTATCTGGATATACCTTTCTAACATACCCTTCTTCGACGCTTCTCTTAAAATTCATAATATCTCCAACTGGCCAGATAGTGTTATCCCGTTGGCAATGTTGTTGACAAGTTCAGCATTCTTGTCTTTTGCCAATCCCCAAGTTTTTTTGGTGAAGTGATGTATACTGACTTTCCTTCCAAGAACCTTTTCAAATTTTTCCAGCCCCATATCTTTTTTAATGTCTGTTATTATGCAGATATCAATATCGCTTTGCTCATCGTCCATGGCCTTTGAAAAGCTGCCAAATAAAACAATGACTGGGTAGTTATAGACGGTTTCCAGCTCCTCAACTATCACAGATTTTCGCACAAGCTCGAAATTATAATACATCTTAAGGTTCAGATATTTTTTTGATCCAACTTGAGCAACAAATGTGGGGAACGGTTTTGTTGGTTTTTTGGCAAGCAAACCTTCCTTCAGGTAATATAAAATGTATTTCCTGACAGTTGTGTGGTTAATCCCGGTTATCTTTGCCAGATTCCTGATTGTGTACCCTGTATTTGGGTTCCTGAAAAAGAAACCCAATATATCAAATTTTATTTCCATATGTAAATAATTGCTTCCATGTGTTTATAAATGTTTCCATTGTTACATTCTACTACACTAACTTTCTCCGTTTTCACGGTCTCCTTGGTTTTAGTTTTCATATTATTTCCTGTCAGTAATTTGTAGTATCATGATACTAAGTATCAAACTACTGATTTTAAACTTTAACCACCTATTCATCTCCTTTCCATTAGCTCTTGTTTTGATTTTATTTTTCATAATTTCTAAACGGGTCCTCCTATTTTCCTGACTACATGACTAATCGTTTCTGTTATGTATATGTTACCTGATTTGTCTACGGTAATTCCATAAGGAATATATAACATCGCAGAAACTGCTTGGCCATTATCACCTGAATGGCCCATTATTCCTGTTCCAGCAACAACTGTAAGTATTCCGCTTGATTTGTCTACCTTTTTGATTTTATTGTTATCGCTATCGACTATGTAGAGATTGTCAAGGCTATCAAAATAGATTTCTGTCGGCTTGCGCAAACCAGCAGAGGTTGCTTGTCTATCAAACCCATCGCCAGGACTGAAGGAAGGTGTATCACCAGCAAATCTAGATATTTTACCTGTATTTTTATCTATTTTGTAGACAACATGTTCACCATTATCAACTATATATATGTTACCGCCAGAATCTAGAGCGACATCTGTTGGGTCATCTAACCAAGCACTTATTGCCAAACTACCATCTGTCGGGCGAGAACCAAATTGTGATCCAGTACCAGCTATTGTTGTAATTACTCCACTGGCTTTGTCGACCTTTCTGACTCTTTTGTTATATGTGTCGGCTATGTAAATGTTGCCTGAAGAATCTACAGCCACACTCGATGCTCCATTTAGTTGTGATGTGAACGCTGGACCACCATCACCACTAAACCCAGAAATATCAGGATGGCCAGCTATCTTATCAATTAAACCATTACGCAAGCGATAAATAGCCTTTCCGGTGGTTGCATAAATATTATCCTGCGAATCTATAGTAAGACCGGCAAGGGAACTTAAGGTTGTGTTTATAGTTTGAGGTCCAGAGATCATATAACCTGTTACTGTACTTATTATTCCTGTATTTTTGTCAACTTTTCTTACACGCGCGCCTGTTTGTGAACGTGTCTGTGCTATATAAAGATTCCCAGAAGAATCTAAAGCAACACCATAAGGTGATTTATCAGTAACCCCACCAAACCCTAAACTTGTTTGAGTTGCTTGTACACCATCGCTTGTGAATCCTTGTTCTCCATTACCTGCAACTGTTAAAATGGTGCCTTTTACTAATGGCGTGTTTATTGGAGCTGGTATAAACGTGGTCGTTGGTGTCGGACTCGAGGTTGGGCTTGCAGAAGGCGATGGTGTTGTTGTGGGTGATGGGCTTGGTGTGAACGCTGTCGCTGAAACTGTATACTGAATATTACCAGTAATCTCACCTGAATCTGCATAATTGCCGTTTTGGTTTTTGTCAATTGCGGCTTTGGAGATATAAATTTTGTTAATATAAGGCGCTGCAATATCAGTAGAACAGCCTGTTCCAGAAACTGAACAACTTACCCAACCCTGTGTTGACCTTGTTGATTCCTGCCAGATGTAGACTGTCCTGCCATCGCAGCCAGACAAACCAGAAGCGGTTGCTGTTAAAACTTCCTGCCGCGCAACTTGTGTTTTAGATAGTGTTAGGGAAATATCTCCAGAGCATGTACTTGGTGTGATTGGTGCTGGAACTGACGACTGTGTTGGCTGGGTTTTAAGGGTGCCACAACTTCCAGAGACACATGTTAATTTGTTGTTGGTTTCGTCAAATTCTTGGATTAAATCTGATGGGTCAATTATTACATTTATTTTTCCAGTAGATTCAAAAATAGACCTATGATTTGGTTCCAAGTTGTGTTCCAAATAGAAGCATCTGCCATTTTTGACTCCGCCATAATAATATTGAGATTGCTCTGCGTACTCGTGTTTATTTCCTGATGAATCTATAACCTCATACTTCCACGGGAAGCCGTTTAATCCGGGAGTGAATGGTTGAAGATCATCAATCGATCTATGACCATATATGCATACATTAAGACCTAGTCTAGAACTTACATTGAATTTCAGGACATTAATACCTGTCAGTTTTAAATCTGTTCTTGAAACATTAACAAGGATTTCCTGCGGCGATCTCCTGATTTCTTTTCGTCTCCCTGTTTGAGGATCCACTGCAAACATACTTACTGTATATGTGCCATCCACAATATCTGATAGAGGTATCTTGAACCCATGATTTATAGATGTGTTTGGTATGGAATATCCTGCCGGTAAATCTGGCCTTGACAGGTTGGCTATTACACTCTTGAAAAACCCTTGAGTTCCTACGCCTTCTACTTTGATCTCAACTTGGTTTTCTTGCCTATTTGGATGATATGTATATCCGGACAAGCGCCCGTCTGCATCATAAACCCAGCCCTGTAAATATTGTATCCCCGTCTGGTTGTCTATTCCTACTTTCTCAAATGATCCAAATGACCTGGTATTGTTGGTTGAATTTTCGCAACCTGTTTGTATTCTCTGTTGTGGCTGGACAAAGGGCTGTATTGGAATTGTTGGACATGTAAGGGTTGACTGTATTTGTGTAGGCGATGTTGTTGAAGAATTGACCAACTGCATCCACTTAAAATAAACATCGCCAGAAGTTTTTCTGTCCTCTATTATTTTAAATATGCTGCCTTCAGATGTTTTCACACATAATGGACTGTCGAGTTTACCGCGGCTAGTTATAGCTATGGAATTGTTGGGGTTTGACAATTCCTGTTTACAGTTGTCATAAGTAACATCATCAGAATTTCTCGGCGTTGCATATGTGGCTTCCGTGCCTTGATTTTTGTTGATTCTCACCATAAGGTCTTCTCTTGCAACATCTGCATATATTGCAATATCCCAGCCCTCCGGCACATTTTGAGACATAGAAAGTGCGAGCAGAGAATCCTCATTAATATTTTCAGTCAAGATGTTTTTTGAGAAATCAAACAGGGAGTATGAAAGATTTACCTTTGGTGTCCTTTTGATCATTATTGTATTTTGTGATAGTGATGAAGCTGCGATTTGTTGCGATCCGTCACATCTCTTTCCACCAGCTATGTACAAAACAGGCATCCTGTATGTTGGTCCGCCAGAAACAAATTCATATTCTATTCTATAGCCCATGTCTTCAAGCTTGTCATTAGCGCATCTATATGGCTTGTCAAAGCTCCAGTAATTCAGCATGATACCGTAGAGGTTGTCGACGAGGAGTTGGATTGGCGATGCTGGCTGTTGGACAAAGATGGCTTTTCTTATCCTGTTGTTTACTGAATCTGCTATGTAGATATTGCCTAAACTATCAACAAATATGCCCTCTGGTCTATATAATTGGGCTCTGTCTGGCGGTCCACCATCTCCAGAAAATCCGGCTGCTCCAGTCCCTGCAATTGTTGTGATTATACCTGTTGATTTGTTTATTTTTCTGATTCTGTGATTAAGTGAATCTGATATGTATAAATTATCTTCAGAGTCAATAGATAATGTAGAAGGATAATTGCCAAAAGTTGCCTGAGCGGCATTCCCGTCATCGCCCAATACACCAAAAGGTCCGGTTCCTGCAATCGTTGTGATTATGCCTGCGTTGTCTATTTTTCTTATTCTTTTGTTATCTAATACATAGATATTTCCACGAGAATCAATGGTTATACTTTTGGGAATGACCAGCATTGCCTTTGTTGCATTTCCACCATCACCGCACGGGTCTTTCCATCCTGGACACGACGATCCTGTCCCAGCTATTGTAGTAATAGCTCCGTTGCTGCTGATTTTCCTTATTTTGGTTCCTCCAGCTAGGTAAATGTTCCCGAGGGAATCCAATTTAATATCATTAAGCGCCTCTCCTATTTCAGCAATTGTTGTGATTATTCCGTTTTTGTCTATTTTTCTTATTCTGCTATTATCAGCTATGTAGATATTGCCTGAACTATCTATTTCTATAGCCCCTGACGTGAGTTGCAGTAGATTTGCTTGTTTCCCATCCATGGAAAATCCGGCTGCTCCAGTCCCTGCAATTGTTGTGATTATGCCTGTTGATTTGTCTATTTTTCTAATCTTGTTGTAACTAGATAGATAGATGTTTCCTGAAGAGTCGACAACCAAATTTATTAAATTTAATTTAGCAGATATTGCAGAGCTATTGTCGCCACATGGATCTGTAGGAGATCTACACAGCTCCCCCACACCAGCTATGGTTTTTATTATTGGACCCGTAGACCTAACACATGCCCCATCCAGACACTTATTTGGACAGTTATAGACTATGTTGGTATGATATCTATTACTATCACAATAGTGTTCTATTAGTTGACCCGTAGAATCGCAAGTATCATAACTTTTATATGGTAGGTTTGTTGAGGGGCTATCACCATAAGTTTCTCCCTTTACATAATATTCGTGCCCACCATCTGAATCTGAACATTCTCCAACTGTTCTTTTGCATGCACCGTCTTCGCATCCAGAAATACAACCCACCGAAATTATCTTGGCGTTTCCAGTCTGATCGCAGTAGCCTTCTTCCACATAAGTTGGGTTAAAGCAATAATCTGTCAATATTCTACCATTTTCATAAGTTGTTATTCCTTTTATGAAAGAGTTTTGGCCGCCGTCAGAATCCGCACAATTACCGTTTACTATAACCGTTGGCGTTGGTGCAGTGGAGCTTGGTGATGGGGAAGGTGAAGGCTGAACTCTTGTCCTTGTTTCCTTATAGTAAATTTTGGCTCTGCCACCAGAAGATATTAACGAGTTTATTTCAATAGAATCTATTGGCTCACTGTTTATCTGGATTTCTTTTTCTTCACAATCAGTTAATTCAACCCTATTCAAATCAAATATTGCCTGGGTTTTTTCAGTGTTGTTAATTAGGTAAGCTGAGAATGTTGGATTTCCACCACCTAAACCTTCTGTACTGCAACCAAAGATTATTCTTGTTATGGCAATTTTCCTGTCCAATCCGAATATTTTTATTTGTTCACCGCTGAAATAAAGAGTTTCAATTTTCTCCTCTATAACTTGATTAGCCGTTGATACTCCGGCAAAAAATGGGTCTGGACCAAAACTATCACCGGCTGAAATTGGTGATATGGCTCTTTGGGATTGTGGAGATATTTTTCTGATCTTGTAACTTTGTTGGTCTGCTACATAAATATTTCCATATGTATCAACTTCTAAATCTTCAACAGAGCTTATCTGCGAGTTGTCTGCAGGCCCATTGTCTCCACAAAAACCAGTTGACGGCGAACATCGCTCTCCTGTGCCTGCGATTGTTGCAATTAAACCAGATTCGCCCTTTTTTATAACTGTGGATCCGGCAGCGCTTATTCCATAAGCAGTGTAAATGTTTCCGTTTTGGTCCCCTGCAATCCCAATCGGATCGCCTTGCATGCTGGCTACTGATGTTATTATTTTTGTGGTCCCAACTACTTTTCTAATCCTCCTGGCTCCTGAATCTGCTATATAGATATCCCCATCCCGATTGATCCATAAACCGGAAATAGAACCTAATTGTGCTTGGTCTGCTATGCCATTATCACCACATGGATTTAGGGGTCCACAAGGTTGGCCTGTTCCTGCTATTGCTGAGATTGTATAACCAGTTCCTTCAGGCTTCAATTTTTTAACCCTTAACCCAGAAGTTATGTAAACATTCCCGTCTTTATCAACAGCTATCCTTTTTGGCGCATCCAATAATGCCTGTGTTGCAGGGCCGCTATCACCGCATTGTTGAGGTGGTTTATTGCACCGTTCCCCTGTCCCTGCTATTGTTGTTATTATTCCTTTTTTGTCTATTTTTCTAATCCTTTGGTTATTTGTGTCAGCTATGTAGATGTTCCCATCTTTGTCAACTGCAACATCATTTGGATATTTCAATTCTGCTTTGTCTGCAGGGCCGCCATCGCCTGAGAAGCTTTCTATGTGTCCTCCTACTACTGTTGTTGTGGCTGCATCTATTCTCTTGCTTATGCCTGCTACTGTTGAAATTATGCCTGTTGACCTGTTCACCATTCTGATTTTATAGGAATGAACAACATCTGAATTTACAGAATTATCAACATTATAGACATATGCATCTGCTATAAACAGATTTCCATTTTTATCTGTCCCTATCCCCTTTATGTAGCCGAGGGTTGAATCAACTGCCAGTCCACCATCCCCAGAATTGCCCTGCTCGCCTCTTCCTGCAACAGTAGTTATAACCTGTGGAACTTTGGTTGGCGTCTCTGTATAATAAATTGTAGCCTTGCCTCCTGTTTCACTTAGAGATTTTAGTATAATTCCAGTTGTAATTTCATTTAGCCGTACAGTCTGGTCTACACAGCTTGTGGCTGTTATATCCTTGTTTATTGGCAATCCCTGAGTGTATAATGCGAGTTGGAATGCAGCCTTTGTTGGTTGGGGTGGGTTGGTTGGAGTAAATTGTATAAGTGATAGTGATGAAGGTGCTGAAGGCGGATCAGACGTTTCTACTTCCATGTAATTTAAATCATATGGATAGTATACATAGTTGAAAAAGTCTTTCACAGTGACTATTTTATTACCTATTGTTTTTGGAATGCCTGGATCAAATTCGTATCTTTGCCCGTCTATTTCCAGAATTGCTTTATTGTTATTTGTATTACCAAATTTATACTTAGAACCCTGATATGTCACTATCTGCCCATCACCTTTTACCTTGAAGTTACCAACTAGGTTTGTGTTTGACATTGCATTTGGCCCCCATTTTATTGGGTTTTCCCTTATATATGGATAGCTAGGTATTGCATTTCTTTGTTCACATGAATATTCAAGTCCACTAGCCCCAACACAACTCTGTTTTGGCACGCCATTTAAACTAGCCAGATTTCCTTTATAATTTACTAAATAACCACCAAATACCCAATAAAAGCCTTTGCTGCTATCTATATCCAAAGACTCGACTTGATTACTTAATTGTTTTTCTATTGTATAATAACCAGGACTTGTTTCTGTGATGCCTTTATCTCTTGGTGCGATCATTAGTAGCTCTATCCAATCATTTCTTACTGAACTAAACGCCATGACATAAGCTGTTGTTAAGTTAAAGTGATGTGGGGCTGAAAATTCTGTTTTATAGTTTGAATATAAGTTGGTCTGCGGCATGTTATAAATTCTGTATATGCTGTATTTTTCTTTTCTTTCTGGCTGCTTGTTGCACTCTGGCAAAAGGTTGTCTGCCCATTTATTGCAACCATAATCACATTGCTGTGTGATAATGTTTTGGCCACCCAGACACTTGTGTATGGTTTTAGATATTGATGTGCAGCCTAATTGGCCTTCCTCTGAACATTCACTAAAAACAGTCCCAATATCTGGCTGCTCCTTGCCGCCAACCTCCAGATCGAAAGAAGGTATTCCATCAGAATCTTTTTTAAAGTTAGTCACCCTGAAAACCATGCCGTCTACTTTTGACGGGAAGCCAACGATAGGGGATGCTGTAAGATAACCTTTACTGTACAGTAGAATTGCCTCGTCCAACACATTGCCATAAAAAGTATATTCTTTTCCATTTATTGTGTGGGTGGTCCCTTGTTTGAAACTGAATATTGGATTTTGTGAAGGTTTTACATCTCGGCAGCCAAAAACAATCTTTGTTATTTCTGAGCTGTCTTTTTCAGGCACAAATCCTTTTGTCTCTATGCCAGAGAATTCCAACACTTTACTTTTTTCTCCAGTTGGCAAAACAACACGATTGCAGTCAGCTATTGTCGATTCTCCTGTTTCAAAGCCGCGTGGTAATTTGTCTGGCTTGACTATACAACTGCCTGTTGGATAGCCTTTCAAAGTGATAATAACACCTTTATAAGTAGCTGAGTCTGGAACTACAAACCTCAGGGTGTCGCCATTATTAATCATGCCAGGTATACTAACACCATCATAAACTAGCACATTCAAGGTTCCAGACCAGCCTTGGAAATTGTCTATTCTTTTTGTTTCACCTGGCTTTATATCCCCGACGCCTAATGGACCATAGATATCGCTAAACAGATTTAGTATATCTTTGTTTTTGAAAGCATCTTGATTATTTTCGTCCAGAGTTATTATTGCTTTGCTTGCAACAGCATTTAAAATTGCGCTCTGTACCTGTAAGGCTGGCAGCTGTCTTATATCTTCCAGCAAACTTTTCAAAATTATTATTTTAGTTGTCGGGTTTGGAATTTCTCCAAATAAGGCTGTTGTTATTTTTCCATCCTGGGTAGCCAAACTGAACACTTCCCTACCTTTGACATTTACAGCTTGTGAATAAGTGTTTGCAGTTATTGATAGACCTAAATTCTCATAATCGCCCGCATCATCCTCTTTATTAAATATAACCTCTATTTTGTCTGCGAATTTGTTGAATGTGAATGATCCTATATCTGTAGCCTGCTTGTCATGTCCAAGACGCCCTGTTTTTTTAGAGTCTATCTCTTTCCCATCTTTATACAATTTTACTTCAGAACTTGCATATTCATCTTGGCAGCTTGTTATTTTAATTCCGCACCAACTACAGCTTAGGCTTACTAAACATTCTCCAACTGAAGTTAAAGAGTAATCTATGGAAGACACAAATCCATTGGCCCCCAAAATTATTTCTTTTTTGACACTCTCCCCATTTCTCTTATTAGGGAAATCGCTTTTACCAAAGGATATTGTTCTAATATCCCCTGCCACTGGAACGTCCTGGACATAAACAATTATTCTTTTGTCTTTGACAGAGCCTAGCGTGCTTGCAGAAGAGGATTCAAATAGCCTTACTATCGGAAGGAGTTTAGGATCAATAAACGGCGATTCTATTTCCTGGCTTCCAACACCAACTGATACATCACTACCACCGATAAATATTCGTACATCCTCCCCACTTGTTGAAACTATTCTTACACCTGTTTGTGGGCATCCAGGACCACCTGAAGAACATCTTGAATCGACAATATGGACTGGCGTCCCAAAGACAAACACTCCTGTATTCGGACCAGTTTCTACCATTGTAACGCTTGAAATTCCAGTGTCAGATTTTACTATAGAATCAACAGTATCTATTTTTTTAATATCCTTATTTGATTCAGGAATAAACAGTTGGATGTTCAATTGTTGATTTGTTTCTATTGTCGGCGGAACAGATACTGGCACTATATTCAAGGCTGTTCCAGATTGTGCAAATTTAATCTCATCTTTTTTTGACAAATCTTTTATTATTTCTATGGCTCTTGGATCGCCTGAGGCTGTGAGTATATTAATTGCAACATCTTTGAGAAGAAGCTGATCTCTGTAATACCCGTTTTTGTCCTCAACTATGCCAGAAATAAACTGGAACATTTTTTCATTAGAAAGCAAAGTTACAGGTATTGAATCAATAACAGTGAGTTTCCCAGATTCGTATGTCTCTAAGGCAAAAGATTCGATAATCAGATCTATTAATTTGCTGTCACTGTAGACACCTCTTCCTGTAGATAATAATTTTTTGACTATATTTATTGATTGTGTTCTTGCAGCGCTGTTTTCAGAAATTAAAATTCCAAGCAAATCTATAATATGGGAATTTTCATATACAGTTTGATACAGATCCCCTGATATTTTTGATTGCAGCTTGTTGATGACAGCTCCAAAATATGTCAATATATTGGTTGCCTTATTCTTTACAAAATCTTTTATTTGTTTGTCTGTCCCGAACCTTAACAGGTTTTTGAAAAATATCGTGCTGTTTTTTATATAAGCATCAGAATTTGTGTCTGTTCCGCCTATGGCTTCTCCAGACTCCAGTAAAGTTTTTAGAGCTGCTTTTCTCAAACCATCTGAATAAATATTAGAGGAAAGTATGTAAAAGTTTGAAAGTTTTGGTGGTTGTTTAACTCCTTGGGGGCAAGAAATTTTGTAAACCCATGCTGTAGTGCCACAAGGTGCTGTCACAACTGCTTTCACTTTTGTTGAGGTTCCTCCTTGAGGGAAAGATATTTTGTGTGGATATGCTGAGTTAGGAAGGCCAAATGTGTCACATTCTTGTTTGTTTAACTGGCCTAAACCACCAGAAGTTGGACCGCCGTGATAAATATCTATGGTGTTACATTGGTAGTCAGTGGGTTTATTCTGCAATCCTTTAGTTCTATCACAGCTTACAAATCCTTCGCTGCTAAATATGGATTTGGGGTTATTTTCATAATAAATATCAATTTTGTCTGGTTGTTTGTAAAAATTATATTTTAAAGTAAACTCGCCTTTGTTTGTTCCCATTTCCCACTCTTGCTCATATGTCCCTTGCTCCCCAGAAGGCGGAGTCGCCACATCATTGCATACATGCTCTTCTGGAAGCTTATCCAACAACTTTATTTCCTGTCCCTTTAATTCTAAAAATTTCCTCACAATATTTAACTTATTCAGCTTTTCTGTTGGAATTTCCTTCCCCTCTTCTGCAAGATTCAAAAGGTCTTGGTTGAAAATCTGGGCTTGTTGTGTAAATCTGGAAGAGACAGAATTTCCGCTCACTTCAATCAGTTTCTGGCCAGCTTTTGTTTCCAGGCTACTACTGTAAACATTATTCTGGTCAAAAAATATTTGCGCCATTTTGTCCACAAGTTCTGCATTCACAAACAAAGCTGCCTGATCCAGCGCGCTGCTTATCACCTCTTCTGGCACATCTGGGTCAAGTAAAGAGGAATATCCTGGAACTTTTTCAGACAAAGGTATTTCTGATTCTGTCTCAGAAGCTTGCGCAATTTCTGGTCCAGCCACAATGGATGTTGCAATACCCAAAGCGCCAACAAGACCCAATAATCTGGAAGAAGACCTTCCCAAAGGACCGTTAAGCTCTGTGCCAACTTTCCCGCTTTCCTTTGAGAGCCAATTTCCTGGAAGTCTTAATGAAGGACCGGCCAAAGGTCTGATAGATATATCCTTAACTGAATTAATAGTAGAAGGATTGCCGCCTGGAAATTCAAGATGTGATATTGGGACACCATTTGTATACTCCGTGCCGAACACATAATTGTTTCCAAATAATTTATCCAAGTCTTCACCAATGGGTATCTCTGTTGGTACATGTTCTGTACCAGACAAAACATTGACCACAGTATACTTGTTAGGTTTTCCCGCAACTATCATGTTGAATAGATAGCTTGTCTCTGTTCCATCAGCTGAGAACATTAATCCATCTGAATTGACCCTATACTGATGATAGTCTCCAGGAGATGGGCTTAGCGCTATAATGTCATCTGTAGAAACCGTTGGATGTGTGTGGATGCTCACAGGAATTAAACCGTCTTGTTGTAGAGCAGATTTTATAGAAAGCTGGAATTGAGATGCTTCTAGATTTGAACCAAAGGTTGCAAAGGCCTGCCATTCTGTTTGAACAATTTCATTGTACATATGGCGTGCAGCCGCCTGATCTGGATTTAGTAATATATTGTTCAACTGGTCTGCTGTGAGGCTGAATCTAGCCATCAAAAATTCTTTATCTATAGAATTCAACAAACGCGCAGGCTCTACCAAATTAAGCGGGAGTTCATGTGTTTTTAGCGCTGATATTGCATCCATTGCAGTAGAATACCTGGAATACAAATCCCTGCCACCAGGGAAATCGTTAAGGGCGCTAAGTATTTTATTTGGGTCACTTTTTATAATTTTCTGTGCTTCGTCTAGGATGCTTTTTAGTTCAGCATCAAGCTGTCCCAAAACCTCATCATTTGAACTATAAATAAATCCCTCTAATCCTCCAATAAATTCGGACAATAGATATTTATCTGACATTTTTTTTGTGAACTTGAGTAGGAAATCAGGTATATAACTTTCGCTAAGTATGTCCTCGCTAGGTTTAAACCTTAAGACGAAGTCATCTTCAGGAAAAATAGCATGAGTCGCCACAATGTAAGTGTCTTTCATCCCTTTCACTGGCCTCAAACCAACATAGCCTGGAATTTCAACGCCTAAGCTGTCTTGCATCTCCAGCATTTTTCCAAAACCAATCTCTTCATTTGGGAAATAAATCGTGACTTCTTTTTCCACGCCGCCAACAGTGAATTTGGTTTTTATTGGCCGGAAATTATTATTGAAAACCACCCTGACAGCTTGCGCTTGCGTTGGTAAATCCGAGGATAAATAAAATTTTCTAGTTTGTTTTGGTTTGTAAGACAAAACAGTTCTGTCAGTCTTTGGATCATATTTGTATGCTATTTCATGCGCATCTTTCAATTCAGATCTTATATAGTTTAAATCAAATTGTATTCTGGCACGTAAATCAGTGGCTTTTTGCCAGAGTTCTAGAGCGACTCCCCCAACTTCACCAGTGGAAACTTGCTCGGACAAGATTATTGCATGTCCCAATTCTTGTACATTTTCTAATATCCTGCCCTGTGCTTCTAGAAGTCTTGCCCTTGTCTCCTGAGGCAATAACCTGAAGCCTTCTGTTGCTTCTACTCTACCGACAGAAAATATTGGAACATACTCTGACATCCTTACAGGAAGCTGTGCTTGTAATTGTTCTGTTGGGATTCCTTGCGGACCTTCCCTTGACAACTTTATTAAAGTTTCAAGGACTTCCTTCGATTGTTCTGACTGTATATCTCTCAAAACAACTTCCACTGCATCATCAACATTATCAACAACTTCACCAACACTTACAGCGCCGCCGCCAAGGTCAGATGTTGGTGGTAGAGGAGCTGGCGTTGAAGCCAAATCAGAAAATCTCCCTGCGTTTTCAGCCTGCAAGACAGAGTTGACCTCTCTTCCATATTCATGGACAGTAGCGCTGCTTATAGGGATATTTTCTTGTATTATAACTTCAGGATTGGTTATAGTTTGTGGTAGTTTGCCCCTAAGTTCGATAGGGATCTGGGATTCTGGAACCCTTTCAAAAACTGTCGCTTCTCTTGTGCCAGGCGAACCGAGGGATTTTAACCTATAATATGTTTTAAACTCTCTGAGGGTTACAGCACTTTCAAGGTACGGTTTTATATATTTTTCTCTATTAAAATCCCTGATAACATAAGAACCATGGAGGTCGCCATCGACAACTAAAGATCTATCAGGGTTCACCCTCACTTTTATTTTAACCCCTTTATCTCCAAGGCGATAACCAGATACAGTATCCCATATTGAGGGGTTTGCGATTACTGAATTTGCCCTGTTATGCCCTACTCCCCTCAGCCTTTCTGGCAAAAATTGGTCTGCCAGTTCAGCAGCTTCCCTTTCTGACCCAAGCTCGGAGCCAGTAAAAACTTGATCCGGCCCAATGGTTTTGCTTCTAAGTACGCCTTTTACTTCTGCAAACTCTTTATTAATGTATACAAATTCTGCATCCCCACCAGTAAGCACTCTTCTTTCCAGATCAACCAAATCATTTAGGAAGCGGGTTGGCTCTGTTCCTAAGTCGCCCAGAAGCTGCAAACGCCCTATAAGCTTTGTTGCCACCTGAACTGGCAGTACAGACATTACAGCTAGCTTAGGTTGTGTGGCTAAAACAGAGAACTTGGCTGCATTTTCAGACTGAAGAACTTTAAGTGTTGCATCTCCATATGTTTCAACTGTGACATGTGAAGGATCTATATCACCTTTCACCAAAACTTCAGCTCCTTCAAACTTATCAGGCAGATGAGCTGGAGCCCCAGGAACCTTCTCGAACACCATTCCTCCATTTCCCCACTTATTTGGCACAGTTGGTTTATAATATTTGTTAAAGTCGTCAATTGAAATGGCTTTTTCCCAGTATCGTTGAAGAGCTGCATCACCACTTATACTTCCAAAATACTCTGCTATATCTGCGCTATCAACCACAATCCCGTTGTCCTTCTTAACCTTAGACTTATACTTGACTGCGCCGCCTCTACGTTCAATATATTTAACTTCTCCATCAAGACCAGAGTCTAGAACTGTTGGGTGTGCGAATACAGAACCGGATCTTGTGAATCCTTTGCCTTTAAATCTGTCTGGCAGGTATTGTTCTGCTACGTCATCGGTGGCCTGCCCTCCAACTCTCCCTCTCCCCGAATATCCTGATATCAATCCCCTGCGCGATATACTTGAACTATATTTTATATCTGTCACATGGTAGACAAACACCTCATCTGGGCCCAACTGGACATCTCTTCCCTCCATCTCTGCAAAAGCATCCAAAGTTTCCCTTGAATCTAAACCCAAATCTACTCTTTCTTGCTTCAATTTTGTTACCAATCTATTAGCAACATCATCTGGTATAGCATTTGGTCCGGGAAGCGCCGCCGTGCTGCCCACAATTTCAATTCTAAATTTTACGCCTTTTTCTGGTAGGGCTAGGCTTACCTCATCCCCATTTTTGAGTACAGCCTCTTCTCCGCGAGACAGTTTTCTGCCGTTGACATAAACGCCGTTTGTTGACTCAAGATCTTTTATTCCCAGACCGCCATCTCTTGTCCTAAACAGTTTTGCATGCTGTCCGGATACGTGGGGATTTGTTGTTTTCCATGTTGCTTCTGTCCCCCTCCCCAAAACCACTTCTTGTTTGATTACGCCATCGCCTACATCCAGATCGCCTGACAAAACAACTACTTTTGGCTGTAACCCAGAACCCGCTGGCAAAAGCCTTAATCTCGGTATAATTGGCAACCCCACTTCCTCAGCAGCTTCCTTGGCAAGTTTTCTTATGTCCTCTACTGTTTCTATTTTTGCTGAGCTTGCTGCGAGTTTTGCTCTTAGGCGGTCTTGCAGGGCTTTTTTCGCAAGGGGGCCGCCTTTTATTGCGCCTGCAGCTATCCTTTCTGCGATTATTCTTTCAGAAGATGAGAAGAAGTCCGTAAGGTCGGCTATGGATTTGCCTCCATAAAACATGAGGCCTATTCTCGCAAATCTGTTATCTTCTGTTGGATCCAGATAGAAACCAAGAGAAGTTGCCCCCACACTTACTGCAAGATTTCCCCATATCCATTTGTGGAATGGTGTCATATCCAACAGCCTTTTCCCTCCAAGAGGCGACCATGAAAGGGCTTTTGCAGGCAGGATTTTAAATAACTCGCCAACCACAGTCGCATCTGTTATTCCCAATTTTGCTGCAAGTGTTAAGATTTTTGATATGCCCGTTAACTTGGATGCGCCCCTTGCAAGAGCTAACAAACCTCTCCCAACTTTTAGTTCGCCAAGTGCAATTGATGCGAAACTTTCAACTGTACCTAGATCAACAATCCACCTTATCCAGCTCTCATCTGCTGGGTTATAGTAAAAATTTGGGTCATATATTTTGGAAGGTTCGTCTGATGTATCAAAACCAAAAAATTCAAAACCCTTTGCCACCTTTTTTCCTAACCAATCTTTGGCTGCTTGGAAATTTCCTGGATATATTTTTTGGGATTGCCTTTGATAATATCCTGTACCCTTGCTTAAGGCAGCCAGCCTTTCTATGTCCGGGTTATTCAACAAATGATAGAAACCGTCATAAATTGCCGACCACTCGGATTCCACAGATTCTGGATTCACACCTGGATATTTTTTCACCAACTCTTTTAATTTCCTCAAATTAGCATCATTTATTTTTGGTTTGCCATCATCACCGACATCTATTATATCATTAAACACCAGACCGTGATCTTGCATCATTTTTGTCGCAAATAATAAGGCTTTCTGTGTGTCTTTTAGACCGGATTTAAACTGGTTAACTAAATCATCGAAAACATACCCTAGTGGTTTTTCACGTTTTTTAGCATCGTCGTCTTTGGGAATTATTGGTATATCGTATCTACCAGCATAATACTCTGCAAATTTGAATGCGTTAAAACTTAGGATGCCCCATATGACTTCTGTAGAATCTGACAAAAAGCCCCCTGAAAAATCTGGTGCATAGGTGCCTCTGGCCTCATTCTTCATTTTTTGACCTATGACATCTGCCTGCACGCCATATGCGCTTGCCATCGTGGATAGTGTGTCTAGCTGGACAGACCTTAACACATCTTTTGCGGCTGTGTTTAAAGGATTGAATTTTATTGCGTCCCCTAAAAATTGCAGAGCCCCTTCATGGCTTATGTCTATTCTTTTTGCCAACTTCTCAATCAAATTCGCATCTTTTTCTTTTTTCTTTCTCTCTTCTTCATACTGTTTTTTATGTTGTTCTTCTTGAGCCAAGAAAACAAGGGATATACCTGTATAAGCATCTGATAAAACTGTGTTTGATTCTCTTGGAACATTTAGTTTGGTTTCTGCAATGGTTTTTATGTCATTGTAAATTTTCAGGGCTGAATCATAATCCCCGCTGTGGAAGCTTAATTCAGCTGCATCAAAAAGCAGATCAACCTCCTCTAATATTTTGCTTGTGTCTTGAATTAAGGACAGAATTTCTGCAATCTTGGAATTTACTAAAACAAATTTTTCTTTTATTGTTTCTGCTGTCACGGGTTCCTGGGCAGCTATGCCAAAGGGCTTTGCAGCCACAAGCTCTTTTAGTGTGTTTCTGGCCAGAGCATAGAAGTTCAAGGCCTCGGGAAGTTGGCCTGCCTGTTTTTTAGAGTCAGCTTGCTCCATCAACTTTAAGGCGTCTTTGTATTGTTGGTAGCCTTGAGAATCATAGAGACTAGATTGTTTAGGCGCATTCGGAAGATCTGGGTTTAACAGGCTTGTCTCTATCCCTGTCTCCACAAAACTTATAGTATCCCCAACATATGTATCTAGGGATCTGAATGAGGAGGTTGGATCGCTTCTTGTTTTTTGTTCTGTGTTTGTTTTCAATGTTTTCAAGCAATTTTGTGTTGCATCATCATATGCATCAAGCCTTCTAAGCGCTCTGACAGCTGTTTGCAAAAGATCTGTGGCTTGTTCGGTTGGATCGCAGAGTATTTCCCTGAAAACTGGGATAATTAATTTATTTCTTGTGTGTTCTAGGATAACAGCTATTGCTGCTCTTTCTGGATTTTTTTTGTTTTCTAAATAAGCAATGAGTTTAGCGATTGTAGTGTCTTGGAGCGTTTGGTTATAATATATTCTTCCTATTAAATCCACCAGATGTCCTCTATATTCTGTGTCAGCCGGATCAGAGGAGCTGAGTGAATTTAATAGAAGATCTATGACAGGATTTATTATGCCTGAATTATCGCCTTTTCCAGCCGCAACTTTGCCTTCAACCACATCTTTTAACCCAGTTATTTTTATGGTCCCGCCCTTGATTACATCTAATATATTTCTTAATCCAATAACTAAATCATTAATATCCCCAGAAAGGCTGTTCAAATAGTTTGTAACTAAGGTGTCTGGATCATCACTAAATAATTTTAGGCTTTCTGGGATAAAGGTGGAGATATAGGATTTTATATTATCTATAAATGTTGGCCCGCCCCAGAATTCAGTTCCAATTCCTGGGATACCCGGCAAAAACGGCCTGTACTTTTTCAAGATTGGAGTGTATCCCTGCGCTGATTTTTGGTAAAGTTTGTCTATATGATTTTTGAGATCTTCAGTAATAACAGATCCTGTTAATTCTATATTGTTTAGCATCCATTTTACTTGGCTGTAAAAATGGTATGTTATCCTATTGTAAAAATCTGCTTTCCAGAGGTTGTAGGAAAGTTTTTTCTTGTTCGGTGTCCAGAAATCTGTTCCTGCGAGAGGAGCTGAGTCTAACCTGATATAATACCCTTGCTCATCATTAAGATAATTTAGCGTTGATTGAAGTTTGTCCAACTCTGATTTAAAAAACTGAAATCCTGGAGGCAATTTCAAATATCCGCCGTCTATTATTGTTCGCGCTGAGGGAGGATGGTATGGCTGGGCAGGCATTGCAACTGACATCCTTTTGATGCTTTCTAGGTTTTTTTGGACAATAGTTAATGCTGTTTCCTGGTATTCGACTAAATTTCCGGGGTTTATAAGATAAGCGCTTAATGAATTAATTTGTTGCGCTGTCTCTTCATCTATTCTTGGATTTTGTATAGCTAAATCTTCAAAGGTTTTTATAAATAAATCTACCACTGTCTTAATAAAATCATTATCGAAGTCAATTCTATCTTCACTTATTAAAAGGTTTTGCAAAATATTTATAATATCCTTTGTTTCTTCCTGATCAAAATAGGAGGAAAGATAATCTGGGTATAGTTGATAAATTAAAAAAACATTTTTAATTGTTGGCCCGTCATCCAGGCTATTTTTTACTGTTCTATAGCTTACACCTGTATGTAGGTTTTTTGATTTTAATCTGTTTACAAGATCTATTAAGCGATCCCTACTGCTAGTTTGGTAGTACTCTCCAGATGCTACTTCTTTTAATATGGCTTTTATGATAATTTCATTTGTGTTGTCTACAATGGAACTTCTTCTAGCGTTATCTAACCATTTGTTAAGCCATTGCTCATAGTCAAAAAATGATTCAAGAGTTGTTAAAAATTTAATAGGCTCCTTACTTAATAAGGCCAGAGAAATAAGCCTGTCAAAAACCCTGTCAAGCTCTGGCATTGGGTCTCGTAGATAGTTTCGTGGATATGGTAATATAACTCTTGTGGCAATAGGTGAACCCTGGAAATAAGGAGGTGTAGCTCCAGTCGGACCGGGAAGTGTTTTTTGTGAATTGAAAAGAGAGAATTCAAGACCTCTAGGCACTATTTTCCATGCCCTGCCTGTTTCCTGTTCAAGGGTTGAGGTTCCTCTTGCTTGTGAGTATGTTGAAATATACTCGACAATTTTATTCTTCAAGTCTGGATTTCCTACTTGATCATATAGGATGAGGGGTGCTACCTGCTCGCCTAGATGGTCAGTTAGATATGAGACTATTATCTTTCTCCTGTCCAGATAGCTTATCAGCTCTATTTCTAACTCTCTTTTAAAAGTTTGACTTCCGTATCCTAGGAGTTTTTGGAACAGGGTTATATCTGATTTTGTATCATAAAATATGTTACTATCTATGGCTGTTCCCGCAGCTCGGATTTCTTTTTCTATTTCCCGCTTTGTCTTTGTTCTGAGCTCTTGGAAAAAGGCATCCTTATTCGCATCGAAATAGTTTATAGCCGAACTTTGTAAATCTGAAGCCACACTTGAGAAGTTGGTAATGGCAGAAACTGGACCAAGTAGTGGTGATGGAGACGAGCGTCCCACTAGCCCACCGCATATATATCTCACAATGTTTCCCGTTAGATTTATATCACTTGGGTGTATACCACATGGGCATGCTAACGGACAATCGTTTAGTTGGCTTTTACAGGGGTCGCCGCATTTTAGTTGGCCGGTAGAAGGTGAACTCGTTGGAAAGGTCGTAAATTGTTGCGAATAAACAGCTACAGATAAGGAAATCAATACAATAGAGATTACAATAACTAGGCCTACTTTTCCCCCTGCCATTATGTATATTATATAACCTTGTTATTAATATATTGGCAAAGGCCTCAACTCAGAAGCCATTTCCACAAAGGGATGTAGGTTATTTTCTTGCCTTTTAGTTCCTCGGTCCCTTCTTTATCTTCGGTCAGAACAAGCAGATCATTACATTCGAGATCACTGCTGGCTTGTATAAGAGATCTGAGCTCCCTTTTCTTTGTATCAAGATCTTCTAAATCTACGCAAACTTGGACAAGTTGCACGACCTTTACATCATCTTTAATTACAAAATCCACCTCTTCTTGCCTTTGGTTTTTCCAGTAATATAGCTCTTTTTTTGGATCACTTGAATACCGCCTTACCAATTCTATAAATACCAGGTTTTCAAAAAGCCTTCCCTTGTTTTTAGAAAATCTGGAAGATAGGAGGCTTATGAAAGAGTTGTCTATTAGGTACACTTTTCTGGGGTAATGGAGCTGATTTTTTATGTTTGGAGAAAATATAGGAAGGCTCATCATAAAGTATGAAGATTCTATGTAAGAAATATATGTCTGGACAGTGGATTTTCCAATCTCCTGGTTCAGACTTTTTAATGTGTTGTACATTTTGCTTGTTGTATAGGAAGTTGAATTAACCAGCTGCCTTAAAATTAGTTTTAGCCCCTCTTCATTAGAAACCTTAAAACGTTCGACAATGTCCTTTTTGACGACAGTATTATAATAACTTTGGACTATCTCAAGTTTTTTGCTTTCTGGGGATAGGACAACTTCTGGCAGACCGCCATATTCAAGAAACTCGTTGAAAAAGCCTATAAGCATTGCTTTTTGGTTTTCAGAATGTTTTATAGATTCAAGCTGTATTCCGGCATTTTTGAAGTTCAGGAATTCATGAAAATTAAGAGGGAAAACTCTCTTTTCAAGGAACCGCCCCCTAAGCTCTGTTGGTATTTCATTGCTGGAAAGCTTTGAGCTTGAGCCTGTCACAAAGATTCTAAAATTTTCATTGTCATATATCCGTCTGAGCCACTTGCTCCACTCAGGCATGATATGGATTTCATCAAGAAAAATTATTTCAGGTTTTTCTCTTGACATTTCCCTGATTGCCGGAATCATGCCAGTAAGAAATCCCTTGTCCAATGGTATCCTCTCATCCTCAAAATTCACATAAATAACCTGATCTTTTGATTTTTCCTTTAGCAGCTGCCTGATTGTGTGGAAAAGGAGATAGGTTTTGCCTACTCTCCTGAACCCTGTTATTGCTATTATTTTCCTTGGCTCTGCTTTCAGATATTCCTCAAGATTTATTTCTCTGGGTACAGATTCTGGAATGGGTCTCTCCTTCCACTGGTATAAAATTGTCTTAATTATGTCCTTCATAGTACAATTTTATATTGTTCTTGTACTATTTAAAGCTTATTCAGAACAAATAATGGAAGAAATCATATAAATCCACTTTAATAGTACAATTTTATATTGTTCTTGTACTATTTATCTGAAATGTCGTCCGTAGAGTCTAAGTGCAACTCCAGTTGTAACACATTCAATGTAGTATCATGATTCCAACAGCCACTTCCATAAAGGGATGTAGGTTATTTTTCCTTTTATCCCAAACCACTCTGAACTTTCTTCACCACCGCGATTTTCTGTTATTATAAGAAGATTTTTGCATCTCAATTCCTTGCTTGCCTTTAGCAAAGCCCTGATCTCTCTTTCCTTGGTTTTTATATCATCGAGGTTGTAGCATACTTGTATAAGCTGCCTGACTTTCAATCCCTCTTTTACAACAAAATCAACCTCTTCTTGTTGCTGGTTTTTCCAATAGTAAATTTCACTCTGATTGGATAGTTTTTGCCTTAAAAGTTCTATTGCGACTGTGTTTTCATAAAGCCTTCCCATCTCTGGCATAAATTTGAAAGCTTTTGCGTGGATAAACCCATTATCAATGCAATACATCTTGTTTTTTGGGGACATTTGCTCTTTCAATCTAAATGAAAACCTGTTCAGCCTGAAAAAGATAAAAGATCTTCCAGATAGCCCAGATATTTTTCAACTGTGTGCACGCTTTTGCATCCAACTGCCTTGCCAAGAGAATTGCAGGAAAATTGTAGGAAACTTATATTTGATGGTTATGGGTATTATGACGGTCATATTTTAAAACTAACCCAGAAAACATTAACACAGAGGGGTGTAGTCTATGGCCCTTTATACAAGGAAAATACTTGTGATCTTTTCCTCTATGTTATGCGTCGGGGCACGGCCCTGCAAAGGGCATTTATAAACCACGAATTTAACTATTAGTAGGTGGTTATATGGTAGTTGAAGCTGCTTATGGCATAGGAGACTGGACGGCAACAAGCAAAGTTAGCCAGTTTACAGAGAAATTGATAGAAACAGCGCATAGATATCAACATGTTATAGCCAGATCTAGACCAAAGTTTATAAACCGGGGAGATATGGAAGTGTTTGATCCCAGGGTTGTTTGTCTGGCTGTTGAAGGGTTTTCTGAGGGGGGAGGACCAAAATATGATAATATCAGGCTTGCGAGAAGAATTTTGGAAAGTATTTATGAGAATAGGGATCGCATAATTTCTGAAGGCGGATATGGAAACCCGTATTCTGCTGGGCTAATTCCTATAGAAAGTGTGTTTAGTTTTCTTGATCCAGAACAATTGAGGAGAAGCAAGTTATCACTGGCGGATAATATAGAAGCCTTCCAAGAAATGGTGTCTCTTTATCAAAGGGGGGAGCCTGCTCCTTTGCACAGGATAGATGACAGAGAAGAGGCCATAGCGCATAAATTACGCATAGCCTTGAGCTTAGATAAAAGGGTTTTCCTGGTTCTGGATCACCACCACTTCCTGTCTTTGAATAGGCATGCTATGGATGAGAATAGGCGGGAAAGGGATAGATATTTACTATATGATTTCATGGATCGCGAGGGAATACCTTATGTGGTTGTTGTCCCTGCATTACCTAAGTTTTATCCTGGCGAAGATATAGAACAGCTAAAATTTGATTGGGAGATGGCGATAACAGGTGTTCAGGAAGGGTGTTACACTTACGAGCCATTGCTAGCAGAAGTGGAAAGGTCAAGCCACTATCTTGATGAGCTGATAGATGGAAGACCAGAATTAAAGGAAAGACTGAAGATGGCTAGAGAAGAGGGAAGACAAAGAAAATTGGAGGTTGCTAGTGAAGGAGAAGATGTAAGAGCTGAGAGTAACAAAACGCAGGAGAGTTATGAAGCTGAGTTCAACATAATAAAGAATGATCCTGAAATAAGGTATAAACTGGAGGAGTTTGAAAGAAAAAACAAGAGAGAGCAAGAAGAAAGGATGAGGAGGATTAAAAAATTATGATAGGGGCGATTGCTGGTGATATTATTGGGTCTCCGTATGAGTTGAGGCCAATCAAAAGGGTTGATTTCCCCTTGTTTGGAGTAAGCAGCAGGTTTACAGACGACACTGTCCTTACTGTGGCTTTGGCTGACTCCATACTTTCTGGCGAGTGTTTCTTGGATAAGATAAAAGAGTATATCAGAGAATACCCTAATGCTGGATATAGCGGCCAAACTTTTAGGTGGGGAATTTCAGACTCCAGAAAACCGTATAACAGCTTTGGTAATGGCGCTGGAATGAGGGTGAGCCCAGTCGGTTTTGCGTATAACACGTTAGAAGAAGTTTTGGGTGGAGCTAAAAAAAGCGCCGAGGTTACACACAGCCATCCAGAAGGCATTAAGGGGGCGCAGGCTGTGGCTTCTGCCATTTTTCTCGCAAGAAAAGGTGAAGACAGGTTGTTGATTAGAAGGTTTATTCAAAAGGGGTTTGGGTATGATTTAAGCAGATCAATTGATGATATCAGGCCAACTTATGAATTTGATGTGACTTGCCAAGGTTCTGTCCCGCAGGCAATTACAGCCGCGTTGGAATCAGAAGATTTTGAAGATGCTGTGAGGAAGGCTGTGTCTTTGGGTGGAGATTCAGACACTTTAGCGTGCATGGCTGGAGGGATAGCACAAGCCTTGTATGGTGGTGTCCCAGATCATATAAAAACAGAAACACTTGAACTGCTCGATGACAGGCTTAGGGATGTTGTTTTTAAATTTTCCAAAAAGTATTCATGTGAATAAACTATAACAAAATCAAAGGCTGGCTGTTTCTAGTATTTAATTATACAAACACCAAATTCCTTATGCCAGAGAAAAGGGGTCCTTGGACAGTTTTGAAGAAAAATGTGATTTACAGAGATCCTTGGATTGAAGTCAGGAAAGATGATGTGATAAGGCCCGAAGGGAGCAAAGGCACATATTCGATGGTGACTGCAAAACATGGGGTTTCTGTACTCCCGATTGATGATAAAGGTAATGTTTATCTTGTCAGGGAGTTCAAATATGCACTGGGAAAATATTCCATAAGCACATCTTCCGGAGGGATAGAGGGAAGTGAACCACCTCTGAAAGCGGCTAAGAGAGAGCTTGCTGAAGAGCTCGGGATAAAGGCAAAGAGATGGAAGTATCTAGGAAAGATAAACCCATTCACGACATTTGTTTTCTCCGAAGCGCATCTTTTCTTGGCGCAAGGGCTTGAACTTGGCCAGCCAAAAAACGACGATGGAGAGATAATAGAGATGGTCAAGGTTAAGTTTGAAAAAGCTGTTGAGATGGTTTTAAATAATAAAATAGACCATTCCCCCAGCGCAATATTAATTTTAAAAGCTAAGGAGTATTTGAAGGACAAATAGAAAAGTATTTATATTAGCCCGCTAATAATTAATTGGTGATTACATGGTAATAATGAGTTCTGATGTGACAGATGAAATAAAACACATGACAGAGAAGTTAGTAAAAAAGGGCATGTATAAATCACAATCTGAAGTTGTAAGGGATGCTATAAGACAACTCGCATTAAAATATGGTCTCAGAGAAACAAGTTTGAGTAAAGTAAGGGCTATAACTTCTAAAGCCACAAAAAAGTCAGGGAAAACGCTATCACAAACATTGAGGGAAATAAGGTCCGAGGCCTAAGATTGCCCAGGACTTATCTGATGTTTTATGAAATATATAGACACCTCTGCTTTTGTGAAATATTATTCTGGTGAGGGTTCGGAGAAGGGCGCCGACTTCATAAGGGAGCTTATTGATAGGACTAAATCTGGAGAAGAAAAACTTATTTCTTCGATTCTTCTAATAGGCGAGACTGTCTCTGTTTTTGATAAATGGGTAAGGTTAAAACTGTTGACTAAACAAGACTTTTTTGAAATTTTATCTGCTTTCCTTAATGACACGAAAGAACTTGTGAATAACGGTTCAATGGTCTTTGAGGAGATAAATTCTTTTATGGTTATATCTTCACTTGACTATATTGTTAAACATGGCCTGACAGTTAACGACTCTTTTCACCTATATACTGCACTTCTGAATAAAAACCGTATAGAGGAATTTATCTGTTCCGACAATAACCTTATCAGGGCTGCTAAATTAGAGGGGCTGAACATTTTAAACCCAGAAGATTAGAAAATTATGAAAATCAAAATAAAGTTTGACACGTTTGAAGTGGAAGGTGAATTGGACAGCAACAAGGCTGCGGGAGATATAATAAAATTCTTGCCGTTGGAAGGGAAAGCCAACTTGTGGGGAGGGGAGGTTTTTGTCGAGCTTCCGGAAATGCTGCCATATCCTGGAGAAGCAGAAGAAGTTGAAGTCGGTGACATAGCGTATTGGCAAGAAGGTCCTGCTATATGTTTTTTCTTTGGTGAGACGCCAGGAAGTTTTACAGACAAACCAAGGCCGCACTCACCGGTTGTTGTGATCGGGAAATTGGAAAACCCAGAGCCGCTGAAATATTTGAAAGCTGGAGTGAAAATCAGGGTCGAAAAAGTGTGAGCTAATTTTATGAACATATTGAGATTTGGCACAGCTGGAATACCTTTGTCAACATCCCCTAGGGACACCGCTAACGGGATAAAACAGGTCAGAAAATTGGGTTTGGAAAATATGGAGTTGGAATTTGTCCATTCTGTAAATATAACTCCAGAAAAGGCGCCAGAGATAAAAAGGGTTGCAAAGGAAAATGATGTTGTTTTGACTTGTCATGGCCAATACTATATCAACCTTAATTCACAGGAAAAGGAGAAAATCGAGGCTAGCAAGCAGAGGATTTTGAAGGCCGCAAAAATAACCTCGCTGTGTGGCGGTTGGTCTGTGTGTTTCCATGCAGCACACTACATGGGTGACATAATTGGCGCATACCACAATGTGAAAAACTCGCTGAAAGAGGTCATGAAAAAATTGAAAAATGATGGGATAAAAATTTGGATAAGGCCTGAAACCGGTGGCAGGCTCACCCAATTTGGGAGTTTGGAGGAACTGATAAAAGTTTGCCAGGAGGTTGAAGGTGTACTTCCTTGCATTGATTTTTCGCACCACTATTCAAGATCACTGGGCGAGGTGAACACGACTGAAAAATTTAGGGAGATATTGGAAGGGTTAGAAAAGGGGTTAGGTAGGGTGGTTTTGGACAACATGCACATACACACACAAGGCATAGAATTCGGTGACAACGGCGAGAAAAACCATCAAACCTTGGCTGGCTCAGATTTCAACTACAAGGACTTGCTGAAGGTTTGGAAAGAGTTCAATATCAAGGGTGTTGTAGTTTGTGAAAGCCCGATAATAGAGCAGGACGCGTTGTTGTTGAAGAAGGTTTATAATTCTATCTCACCTTAATATCATATGAGAGCTCAGGTAATTAACCTCTATTCAGAGCCGCAAACCCTTTCTCAGCCAAGAGCCGATACTTCTAAGACGATTTTTTCTGACCTATTTGGCAAAGTAAAGGATGCTCTGGTTGAAACTGGAAGAAAATACGGCGTCATTCCTTACAATTCTGACACCAGAAAGTATGTTGACCCCGAGGATGCTGTTATAGAACCGACATATAGCGGCCTTCCGGGTGTTGCAAGAAGGTGGTATAAAGCTGCAGCCGAGAAGGTTGCAGAATATTATGGGAAAACACAAGGCTGGATGCCTGTGATTGGCGACAATATAAGCGAGGTGGTTGTTGGTAAATTGCCGACTAAATGGGGACTGTTTTTGGAGAAAACCAAGGACGGCTACCAGTTTGTTAAAAAAGTCGTCGGGAAAATTTACGGGGCTTTTGACCCGCAGACAAAAAGGTTATATCTGGACACTGCTAATTTCCCAGAGGTTGCTGACCCTGAAAAACCATATCTGCGCGCTTCGGGGCTGCCTATAAACACTGGACTAGAAACCCCTGTTCATGAGCTCACACATACGGTGCAAGATAATAGGGGGACGCTGGATAGGTATTCTAGAGAAGACATTGAAGGCGAGACTTCAATCGTGACAGAGGAGATTTTGGGCAGGCCAATTTCTGGAATGTACCCTCTTGAAAAAGAACAATATAGGGAAAAATATGGCGACAGAAAGATTACACAGCTGCCATTTGGAAAACAAGAAGCGGCTTAAAGCTCTTTTTCTTCCAAGGCCAACTCCGGCATTGACGGCCAAGTTCTAGTCTTGCCAACTTCAGAAATAAATTCAAAAAATAAATACAAGTATTAATTTTCTATCCTGGTTGTTGGTTTTTCATCTGCAGGCGCAGCTATCCTTGTTAATGTGGGTTCTTGGGCGGCTGCATACTCAGCTTTTATCTCTTCATCCGTGATCACACAATGTGGTATGCTCCTGCCAAATTCGTCGAGTTCTTTCCTATCATCTGCGCTCATCGTTCCTTGCCTATCAAATATCATTCTAGCTAAATAAGCGCGGAATTCAGGATCCATTTCATCGAGCTTTTCCCTAACTGTTTTCATTTCCCCTACTTTGGTCATTACAGCTTTAAACCCGAGCCAATATACCCCTCTTGGCCTAGCTGTCCCTGAAAGGTCATGGGCTTGTGCCCTTGTCATCTCACCAAAACTAAAAACATTGCTAAAAGGTTGATAGGCGTCCCCAGCAGCTTCTTCTAGAGCCAATTTCACCATGCCCCTATAGGCAACATCCCCTACTTCTTCTCTTATACCATCCAGCATACTATTGGCTTCTGCTCTGCTTCTTTCACTTTCTCTCCAAGCAATGCTTACAGGCACCCTCGAATCATCAGGGAGTTTATATTTACGAAGAGATTCAACAACTATATTCAAAGGGCTAAGCACGGCGTTATGGTATCTCGAAAAAGCGTCCCTAAAAGCCTCATATACAGCTTCGCCTATTTCTGGCCTTTCCACGCTTCTCCCTAGGGTGTCTATTTGCTGTTTCATATTTACACATTTGCCACTGTATAGTAGTTAGTTAACCGCCTTTATAAAGCTATGTGTTTGGCCAATATTAGCCTTTTGTGGCCCGTGTGAAGGGTTTATTACACGCCTTTTATAACAATTATTATACATATTCTATGTATTTTTTAATAACAATACCGAATAGTATAGCTTTGGACATATTTAAGCTTAATTGGGACTGTAGATCCAAGAAGGTTTAAATAATTTACTGTCAAGTAATTACGGTAGGATATCATATGTCATTTTTAGGCGGTTTGGTAGTCGAAGGCGGGGTTTTTCTGTGCGCCGATGAAGCCGAAGTGAGGGATGGTGCAATAGGCACATCTGACATAGAGAAAATAAGAAGCATAAGGGACTGCGCAGTAGGTTATGTGGGTGACTCTACTTATGGGAACGGTGTACTTGATGTTTTTATTGAAAGCTTGATTCTTAACGATGATATATCTGGTTTTAATCGTCACATGGAAGAGCTTGCCAGAGCGCATGGGGGCTGTTATAATGCAAAATTCCAGCGTGTATATTTAGATCCATACGGCGTTCAGCTTAAGGATTTGTTAAGGGGTAGGACGGACTTGGACAAATCTTTGGAACAAGAACTTCTTAAGAGTTATCGCGATGTGAGGAAGAACTTTAACTCAGAGTTTCTTTTAGCAGGGTTCAATAAGGAAGAAAACAGGTTTGAGATTGGGACTTTGTTCCCTGGTGATAAGGAACATGTGGCTGTTAGTGAATACCAGAGGCACACAGGCTACTTTGTTATTGGAAAGGGCCACGAGATAGCCGACGCATACATAGATTCCGCGCTGAGAGCCCTGTCAACAGGCCATCCACCAAGACATCTGGGAGCAAGAGTGCTTGTGGATGCCATGGAAGAGGTTAAGGATAACCAGAGGGAAAAGGCAGTTGCAGGGGATGCACATTTGTTTTATTTGAACAATGATGGTGTACACCAATATCCAAAAAATGTTGGCAGCGCTATTGCAGTTATTTCAAAACTCCAGACACCCGGAGGCGTTATTAGCGATAAAAGGGCAAGGACAGCATTTAGGGACCTCATAAACCAGGAGGATCCGGAAAAAGTTGCTATGGACTTGCCTCAAGGCGCTAGGGACAAAATGTTTTTGGAACTCGTGTTGCGCAGGGGAAAGTATTTTGGGTAGAAATAACTTCTGACTTTTACAAATTATTTTATTCTCAACGATTTTATTCCACAGTGGCGGTCAAGGAATTCTTTTATTATGTTGATGTTTTTGCCGCCGCGGCCGATTATGGCTGACCTGTCCTTCATTGGCACAGAGATTTTTATTTCCTCGCCGGTGATTTCGATGTTTTCAGCTGTCGGCACCATGTTCTTTACAAGCACCTGAGGTTCCTTTGAATACTCAAAAAGTTTTACTGGCTTGCCAAGTTTCCTGCTCACATCCTTTATTGTTGCCCCATTTTTCCCAATGGCCAGCCCTATCTTTTCTGGGTCAATAAGGAAATAAATTGAATTGTCAGAAACTAAACAATCCTTCGGGTGGACCTTTGTTATGTGCTCAAAAGCCGCTATTATCCTGAACTCTTCTGTGTCTATTTTAATTGTTCCCATTGGCCACCGACTATTTACTTTTTTACACCAACTAACAAGACGTTGAAAGGCTTCCCGCAGATTTCACCTAGTTGCAAGGAGTTTCCTTCAAACTTGTTTACTTGTGTCCCTGAAAGCTTGCTGTACCTTTCCAAGTCCATAATTTTGTCTTGAGGGCAATTTGATGCAAGTATAACAGATTTCAACCCACCGACTCTCAATCCCCTAAGAACGCTATTGCTGCCTATAATCACTTTCTTCGCCTTCAATGCCTCTTTTATTTCCTTGTCAATTGCCATATAAATCAACTTAATACACAAAACCGAGGAGCTGGCCTCCTGTATTTTCTTTTTTAGCTTTATACTGGTCAATGACCCCACCGCTTGTTGTCAACAAAAGCACGCCCACATTTTCAGCTGGCAAAAACCTTTTTTCCCATTTTATTATATCGTTTGCTTGGACAGAGAACCTTGGCTTCACAACATTGCACTTGTTTATGTTGCCTAACAATTCCAGCTTGAATTTCCCTCCTTTGCCATCATCAATCAGCTCGAAGTTCCCAATGTATTTGTGCTCCTGCATGACTTTCAGTATTCCTTTGGCTAGGTTAGACGCTGGCACTGTGCACTCTTTGTGACCAACGGCTTCTGAACTTTTTATTATGCTGAACAAGTCAGCCAATATGTCATGTTTCATAAGTATCAACTAAACTTTCTGAATCCAAGTTTGTGCGCTTCCTCCCTGAAGCATTGCCTACAGTAAAGCAGCCCGTACTTTACAATTACACCGCTTGTTTTTCCGCACCTTCTGCAAATATGGGTTGTCTTCCCAAACTTCCTCTTTTTAGGCACGCAAAACTTGTTGAATCTGACCAATTTCCCGGGCTTCTCCTCAACTTGTTTTCTAGACTTTTCAAATCCCATAACCTTTTCTTTCTATTAGATTGTATAAAAGAAAACGTTAACGAAAAGAAACTCTCCTCGTTCGTTACGCCTTCCTTATTTATGCGATTGTCAACCCCCATTCTTTTTTTGCGAACTCGATGGCTTCTTCTTTTTTTATCTGGTGGTTTTTTCCAACCTTTTTTGGCCTAACCATCCTCTTCTTGATCCTGTAACCAGGCCTTTCCAGGCTCACTGCAACATCCATACCCAAGATGCCTATCTCTGGGTCGTATTTTACCCCTGGCAAACTTATGTACTCTGCAATGCCAAATGAAAAATTTCCAGTTGTATCAAACTGTGTTAGCTTCAATTTGTTTCCAAACGATTGGAATGCTACTTTTAAAAACTTCCTTGCGTCTTCGCCGCGCAAGGTTGTCTTAACACCAATTGGTCTGTGCTTTGCCATACCAAATGTTGTCCTGTCATGAGTTATTGTTGTCACAACTTTTTTCCCTGTAAGCTTTTCGAGGAGCTTTTTTGATTTTTCCAGCTCCAAACCAGACTCGCCGGCGCCTATGTTAACTGTGACTTTCACCAGCTTTATTTCTCTCAGCGGGTTTTGCTTCTCATCCATATATTAATCATTTGCCTTTTGAGCTTTTTTCTCCTCCAATCACAAAAACATAATCCTTAAGCGTTTCAACCTTTTTACCCTTTATGTCAATTGTGACGATATTTTTCCCTGTCATCTGCTTCCTGTTTGCGATTTCTACAATCTTCCCTTCTGTACCCTTGTTTTTCCCCCCAACAACTAACACAGTGGAACCGACATCCAATTTTAGGTGCTCTTGAAGTTCTTGTTCCGGCAAACCCACTTTTACAGAATCGCCTGGCTTGTACCCATTGTTTTCAGTAAGTATATTTCTCCCGTCGTGAAGGTTTAATTGTAAAAGGCCACCTTTCACCGTTTTCTTGTCTTTTATTTTGCACAATTTTTCTGAAGCCTCTTTCTCAGAAATTTCGACAAGGTCAAACCCGTTATTATTGACCAAAACTTTGTAGTGCTTTTTGCTTGCAGGGAACTCTACAATATCCATCAGTCCAACCGGGAACTTTGGATCCTTTCTCTGCTTTTTGTCAACAAGCACACCACCAGCCTTTATTACTCTCCTCGCTTCTTGGCCAGTATTGACAGCCTTTAACTGGTCCCTTAACAATATTGTCAAAGGTATAGAATTTTCAATTTTGTGTGGCCCCGCTCTCGGTTTGACTACAAAAACATTTCCTTTCTTTGCTACAGGCCAACCTTTTGGCATTGTATATCTTTTCAAGTGTCTACTCATACTTTCTCAATAGAGGGCTTTGCAGTTGTTTTTGGCGCTTCTGTTGGGACTTTGCCTTTCTTAGCCCGCGCAATAACTTCCTGCCTCCTTTTATCGTCTAGTTTTAAACTTGTGATTTTGAGATTTGACGCGTCGACTGATTTCGCGACTTCGCTTCCGTCGACCTTTTTAACTTTTATTCCAGCAATATAAACCTTTAGCTTCTTTGAGTCCACTTCTTCAATAAGCCCTTTGGTGCCTTTGAAGCCACCTCTCATGACTTGGACTTCATCGCCCTTTCTCAAAGGTATTGACCTTAACCCAAATTTTTGCCTCAATTCTTTTGACAGGTTAGCAGACAAAAACTTATGCCTAATATGCGCAGGGGCGTTGTATCTGTATTTCCTCTGCTTCCTCGGCTGCTTGCTGCTTATCCAACTTCTTGACCATGCTGTTTTCATATTAACTTCGAGCTGCCTCCAATGCTTTATGCCCGTGTGCCGCTACTATGTAATCGACATGGTCATCAAAGCGCGCTTCGCTTCCGTGTGTTAATAACACTTTCAAATCCCTACAGTCATTATCTACAAGACATACCCTATATTCAGACTGTTTTTCGCTGTCTATAATCAAAAACTCCCCTACTGCATCTCTATCGTTTTCACTGACCAAACTCACATCGTATCTTCTTGAAATCCTTTGTGGAAAATTTTGATTCATACAACTCTCGTCCCGTTATCAACCTTTTTTTCTGGATGCATTATGACGCAATCTTTTTTGTCACCGCTGGGGTCTATTGCCAACAACATCCCCTGGCTCTCTTCACCCTTTATTTTCCTTGGCTCCAAGTTAATCAGGAAAGGGCACTGCTTGCCAACAAGGCTTTCCGGGCTGTAAAACTCCGCGGTGCCAGACAGTATTTGCCTTTTCTCTTCCCCAAAATTTACTTGGAGTTTTAGCAGCTTGTCGGCATTAGGCATTTTCTCTGCGCTTTCTATTGTGCCTATCCTGATATCAAGCTTTGCGAAATCATCATATGTGATCATATTCAGACTACCACGGTGGCTATTTTTGCGACCAATGGGAACCTTTGCACAGCTTCTTTTGCAACAGGGCCTTTGATTATTGTGCCTTTAGGCTCATTTTTTTCGTTAACAATGACCCCGGCATTATCATCAAAACTCACCCTCAAACCGTTTGGCCTTCTGAACTCTTTTCTTTGCCTTATAACAACAGCTCTCCATACTTGGTGCCTGACATTTTCAACACCAACTGCAACCTTGCAACTGACAAGGTCTGCAACCCCAGCTTCTGGCCTCATTCTTCTCCTTCCTTTGAAACCAAAAACCGAGATTATTTCTAATTCCTTGACGCCACTATTGTCTGCGCATCTCAGTTTTGAGCCCACTTGCAATCCTTTAGTAACACTAGCTGCAATTTGCTTCATATCAAGATTTCAATTTTTGTAAATTACCATCCTCTCCAAAACAGTATTTACTCTGTTGCAATCAGATGGTATTTATCTTTGTTTTTATGATGCGTGACCGACTACCACAAAACCTTTTGTTTTTGATATTGGCCTGCATTCTGCGATTATGACTTTGTCGCCTTCTGCGGCGTGTATGCATTTTGGGTTGTGCGCCCTGATGCTGCTCTTCTTTCTTGCATACCTTTCGTATTTTGGGTAATATAAATTATACGGCCATTCAACGGTCACCGTGTTGGTAGCTTTTGCGCTTTTTACGGTGCCTGTGAAAACTCTTCCTCTAATGGAAAGGTTTCCATGCCATGGGCATTTTACATCAGTACAACTGCCTTGTGGCGGGCTCAAATTAACACCAATATCTGTCTTAGCCATAGATACAATAATAGTACTGCACTATTTATAAATAGATATTCTACCAGCCACTTAGCTTCTTTTTGACGCGGTCTTCTGGCCTCGAAACCAACAGCTTGCCTTCCACGCGCACACATACCCCAGTAGGCAAGCAAAAATTGAACACACACTGGTCCTTTACAGCGGTTTTCTCGCCTTTTTCTGTGCTTATTTTTAAGGTCTGCCTGCTCTCGTCCACAACCTTCCCGTGCAAACCTATAATTTGCTTGTTTGTGGAATCAGCTACAGTAACCTCTAAACCAATCAGTTCGTGCCTAAGGATGTTTTGGGGAGTGACCATAGTCAGTTAGATAAAACTCTTTTTAGCCTCTCTCTTATTTTGTTTATATCATCAACATTTAGCTCTGAAATTATTTTCTCTACAGTAAGCATAAACTTTGGTGCCGACTCTATGTTTTTATTTATCTCCTCTATAGAAAGCAGCCTGTTTGTATAATAGACAAGGTCTACCCTCTGCTTCTTTGAGTTTTCCAGCTCCTTTAAAAGGCCTTCAGAAAGTTTATCGTCAAATAAGAGTCTGATTAAATTAATTGAACAGTCATGTATTTCGCACACAATCCCGCACTTTTGTAGCAGTGCATAAATAGAATGATATCTAGCATAGTATGCCGCATCAACGGCCCAATCGTATAATTCTGCCCCCGCATTCAGATTCATTGACTTTAGTGAATTGTTGGATTTTTTAAGATAGGCATCAGACAGATTGTCGTTTGGCTTTACTAACTTTATGCCTTTGTTTTGCTTCGAACACCACAAAATTTTGCTTTTCAAATCCTTATTTTCCATAATATCTCCAGAAAATATCCACAAACAGTTCTACATTATTTAAAATAATGTGATTTTTAAGTATCTCAACGGCCAGATTATCCCTCTCTGTAATAGCCATTTCAAATTCCTCCTGCGTCGATTTTTGTACTTGAAGCTTAAGATTATGACGCGAGAAAAACTCAGATGCCCTGTCGACTATTTCCTTTTCTCTCTTACCTTTCACAATAAACATGTCAATGTCGCTTTTTTTTGTCTCCTCGCCTTTCGCATAGCTCCCAAAAAGTAGAACGGGTGTGCTCATCAAAGATTGGGAAAACTCTGTCAGAAGTTTTTTAAATATGAAATGCTTTTCCAACAACCTTCTTGTTTTAATGGATTCAGCATTCCTTATATAATCCTTTGCGATAACATTTGAAAGGTTAAGAAAATACTGTTTGCTTTTCCCTACAACCTCATGGTTAACTATGCCAGCAAACTCGAGCCTTTTAACTGCAAGTAGAACTGTTCTATGGTTTTTATTGATACGCCTGGCTATTTCCCTGATATGGATTTTGGTTTTGTAGTTGGACAGGTACAAACCGATAATTTCCATTTCAATTGGAACTTTTTCCATGTATACTTTTTTATCCATATGGATAACTTTGTATCCAGTTACTTAAATACTTTTTGATGGTTATTTCCTACAACTAGAGTCCGATCAAGCTCTGCTCAGAGGCTGAGCTATCCACTAAGACAGGATATAGACTTTATAGCTCCACTAGACCTAATAAAATATCATAGTTTTATAAGCACCGGGTTAGAAGACCATAGTAGGAGCCTCATTATGGATTTGGACAAAAAAGACATCAAGGCGTTGTCAGCAGATACAAGGGTAGCGATTTTGAAAAGTTTGTCTAGGCGAAGGAAGATGCCTGCTGAGCTTTCCAAGGAGTTTGGTTTGGCAGCTTCCACAATAACTGAACATTTGAAACATCTGGAAGACAGCCAGCTTGTCGCGAGAAAATCAACTGGCCACAAGTGGATTTATTATGAACTTACAGACAAGGGTTCAAATGTGCTTGCACCAAAATTCCCAATCAATATTGTTTTGAGTTTGGCCGGAGGCATTCTCGTTGTGTTTGGCGTTTTATACCAACTCCTCCCAAAAGCAGCTTACAGGGCTCTTGGTGCTTTGGAAAACACCGCGAAATCTGTTGCTGACATAACAACGCAAAAAATAGCGCCGCAAGCAACCGGCCTTGTCAATATAGACCCTTTTGTGATAACATTGTTGGTTATAGGGTCTATACTAATTGTTTTTGGTTTTTATAGAAAGTTCAAAAAAATGCAGTGAACATTGGTTTTATAACATTTTGCACCAATATAACCTATTTGATTATGGAAAGGTTTATAGAAAAACTTTTGGGGTCAGAACTATTTAGCGAGGAGTTTTCTGCTTCTGGAAGAGTGCTAACAGTCGAGGCGGATAAAGTTTCGATACAGATTACTGATTTTCCTACTTTGAGCGGTTCACCTGCAAAAGGTGTTACTGGAGTTGGCTATCATGACACCAAACTGGATGTACAACTTGGTCAAACACCAAAGCTTGTTTTGCTTCATGGTGAAAATGCTGATATTAGCAGGATTGTGATGGACGAGGGCTCTAAAAAAAGGTTTTTGGGTGTTGTGAACAAAGGCGCTGTTGATGTTGTTTATTCCATGGACAGCCCAAGGATAAAAGCTGTTAAGGGCGAGGGAGAATTCGTGTTTCAGTATGTTGGATGGGAACAAGTTGATAAAGCCGATGCGCCTGTTGTTAAGCCAGAGAAACCCGCTGCCGTTCCAAAAGCAGCAGACTTAGTGGCTAAACATGTTCTGGGTAAAGCAGAAGGATCGGCGATGGATACTGGCTCTGAACCTGCTATAGGTAAAGTGGAAGAAGGCGATGGACCAGTAAAAAAGTTATATTCAAGGCCAACTCTGCAAGAGATAGATCTGAAAGATAAAAAGATAACAAAGGATGACTTCAAAAAAGTTTCCGGAAAAGGAGAGAGAACAGTGTACCAATATTTTTGGATGAGGCGGATAGAGACACCAACATTTAATGACCTTGCTAATTATCTTGTGAAAATGAAGGCGACAGATGAAGAGAGAAACCAGGCGGAGGGAAGGTTTGTGGATTTTATTGTTGATTATCTGGGAAGTGTAGAAACAGATACTCAAGGGCTTGAAGCAGGAAGTGGCGAACAAGGAATTGATGCTGAACCATATGTTGATAATGATAAACGCCGAACTCGACAAGCTGACGGAGAACATGGATCTCCAACTAAAGGTCTAGAAATTGATGATACAATTAGCATTAAAGAAATGTTATCCCTGGCAGGAGTGCACAAGGTCACATTATTTCGCCATATAAAAAAATATGGGATTGAGAAGCACCCAGGATTAGGTATGTATAACAGGCCACAATTCATGGAGTACCTTACTAGAAAAGATCTGGGAGAGCCTTTAGAATTAGACTTGAATGGCCAATATCTGCCTTTGGTTCCTGTAGCAAGGGCTTTGCGGATTGAATTACAAAATCTTAGAACAACTCTTGAAGGGCGCAGTGATATTGAACTTAATGACGGACAAGTTAATAGGGATCATTTTGAAAAATTTGTGGTTAAGTTTATAGGATCACAGGCAAGGCCAAAAGCAGAAACGGCTCTCTTGGTTATCGGTTATGGGAGAGACAGGATCGCCAAAATTTTCGACAGATACACAGACTAACTTATAATTCTTAAAATCCAAGTTTACTATGGTTGCAATTTTGCCTTTCAAGGAAGCTGACTTATTTGCAAACTTTTCCTCTAGAGGAATTGTACAGATGTCTGCGGATAAAATTTCAATAACAATGGATGATTTTCCTGTTGTAGTTGGATCTGACGAAGGGATTGAAGGTGTGAGAAAAGGCCCAGCAAGGGTTGATATTGAAATCGACGGTAACCCGAGAGTTCTTGTGATTACAGAATCTGTGGTTTCTGCAAACAGGATCAGCTTGGATGAGGATTCAAGAAGAGAACTTCTAGAAGCTGCTTCAACGAAAGATGTTTCTGTTCTATATACCACAGAGGAGCCAAGGATAAAGGGACTTTCGTCTAGAGACAAGAATTTTGTTTTCGGTTATGGGGGATCTAGAGAACAAGCCCAGAAACCTACTACAGAATATGGAAATCCAAACCCCCAAGCGGCTCAATCACAAGTTACACAAAAGCGCCGCTGCGCGTCTTATTGGGATATTATAAAAAATAAATCGGAAGCACAATCACCAACAAACCCTGATTCTAAAAACCAGTCTACAATGAAAGACTTTGTTCCTGTTTTGGAAAAGTCGGCTAGTCCAAGCCAAACAGCACCACCACCAAAACCAGCAGTTAGACCGAAACCTGACGGTAACACAATCACAGTTGAGGAGATGCAATCAAAGTTGTGTGTGACGTCCACAGTGGTTGTGATGTATCATGTTAGAAAAGGAGATATTGATTCAATTGGAGAAATGTTTGACAGAAAGCAGTTCATGGAATATTTGAATGAGTTGAGATCAGATCGCGCAGAGAAACAAAAGGCTCGAGAACAACAAGAAGACAAAGAACAGGCAAAATTCTTTGTACCTTGGCAAATTATCATTGATGTTTTGGGCGAGGATGAGGTTGTTGTAGAGAATTTGGCGGCGATATTGGAAATCCCAACTTCTGAAAGTTGGGGAGTCGAAAAAAGTGGGTTAGAAAGGCTGTTTACAGGATTGCACGACCCGAAGAGTATTGGGAGGCTAAGGGGCGAATACAGGGACACCAGGGAATGGGCATTGTTGGAAAGGATACAAGATGACGGGTTTAACTTGATTAGCCAAATTAACCAGGCAGCAACAGACGCTAAGGGGTGGATTACAGAACTTCAAATTGCCAATGCTTTGGGTGTGGACCTTAAACAGACAAGGGCTTTGCTATTTTACATGTGCCCAGAAGGTTACAATGAATCTTATGGGATGAGGGAGTCGGACTTTGAAAGGTCTGTAATTTTTGAGTATGGAAATGGGGCAGACAATATATTCAAAATCCTGGGTTATACAAAAGAGGAAATATATAATACCCATCAACAACATGATGACGCAATGGGGACTAATTTTTACGGCTTCAGGGATTACACACCTAGACAGCTTTTGTTGCTTGGTTTAGACCCTCGAGTAGTGGAGCGGATAAGGACCACACATGGCAATAAAATCCCTGGGTATGAGGTCACTACACTTCTTCGCCAGAAAGGCGACTATGATAGTTTGAGGAAGTTGGGGTATGTTAAAGCCAATAATGAAAGCGATGCCAGTTTTAGGCTTTCTTTACCCAACACAATAAAATGTGAAAAATTAATATACAATGATTTAAAAGCCAAACTTGCTGAAAACACAGAAGGTGGAGTTTTCACTTAAGGTCATGATTAATCTTTCTTGGCGCTTCCTATAATAGTCGGCAACCCTGATTTTTGGAGTCTTTTTAATAGTTCTTCATGTGTTATTTTTTTGCCGCTCCCACTATCAAGTGCATCTTTTATATCTGATTTTTTTGCTTTGCAATTTGGGCAGTTTGATTCGACTTTAGTTTGTTCCGGGTGATGAACTGGTATTCTTTTGACTTTGCCAAAAGCCCTTGCGGCGCTAAAGCTATAATATTCTGGTTTTGTTGTGACTTCCACTTCTCCAACTTGGCATAATGGACATTTTACTTTCTCTGTCTTAATTGAAGCAATATCGGACATAACTAATCATAACACCTCAAAACCAAATCCTTCTGTTTCTGGTCAGCTATCGGGAATTTCTCCAGAATAAAAGCCAGCTCTTCTTTGGTTATGTTGTACAATTTTGCAATCATAGCATCCAACTGGGCTCTCGCTAGAGCCCTGTCATTCTCATTTGTTAGCCCGTGATCTAATCCAACTTCTTTTTTCAATTCTTTAAATTCATCTGTAGCGCAAACAAGCTGGGCAACCTTGCGAACGATTTCCTCAAACTCTTTACTCGATGAAAGTCTTGGAACTGGAGTTTCAAGGAAATAAAACATATTAATGTTTGCGCTGACTTTCTGGCGAATTAAATAATCAATGACAAAGCTGTTCATTATTCCATTTAAAAAACAGAGTTGCTTTAAATTTGGAAGTCTGATTATTGCAATTGAATTACCGCAGACATATCCCGGCGGAACTATTGTTGAAATAAAAGTCCTGTAATTTGTTGAGCTCGCAATCAACCTGTAAGCCATCCAATAATTTTTATGGTAAATTTTATCGGGTTTCAGGTTAGCTTCTACATCTTTTTCCAATATTTTCCATCTGGGCACAGGAAAGTCTTTCCATTTGTGTGTAAATTGCTCAATGTTTTTTCCTTCGAGCATAGGAATGCCATTAGACATAAAGGCATTTTTGAAAAGATGGCTATCACTGGTCATGTGGAAACCGCTTTGCATTTCAATATTCCACACACCTTCTATTTTCTGCCCCAATGGCGGATGAACCAATAATTTTTTTGTAATTTCATAATCTTTTGGAGATTTTATTTCCAAAATGCCCCATGAAGTTGGCGACGATTTTTTGATAAAATCAACATCAAGGACAGTAGGATTTTCTATTGCCTTTTGCAGGTCTTCAGGCGTGTGAAGGAAAAAGGCGCACGGGAATGATTTTGTTTGGCCGCCTTTTTCAAAAACAAGAAGTATTGGTTTATAGCTTGCATGCACATCAGGGAAAATTGCCTTACTTCTGTTTTCAAAAGAATACAATGCCCTGATTTTTGAGTGGTCAAATAACATTGTCCTCAGGCCTTTAGCCCCCAAATCTGTATAGATGCCGCTTGGGATGACAATTCCAGCAAGCCCGCCATCTTTGAGCAATTGGTGGAATCTTTCAGTGAAAACTTTGTACAAATCCAAGTCGCCACTCACCATTTTCCCGTTGACTTCTGCGCTCTGGAATTTGTAGTTTTCCCTGTAAACAGAGGAATAGTATTCATATTCAGCATTTTTCTCTATCCAATTCCTTTTGATTAAAGGTTTTCTGAGAAGCTCAACCGCTTTCTTCTTGGCTTCTTGCGCAGGCAGGCTTTTGAACCCCTCACAATACGGTTCAAAAAATTCCTGTGAGTCAAACTTCCATTTTTCCCACGGGGGGTTTGCCAGGACAATATCAAACCCGCCAGACTCAAAAACCAAAGGAAAATCCCGCTCAAATATGAATGGCTCTCCGCCATTGGCTGCCCGTCTATGGTCAAGATCCCATATCAGAGAGTTTCTTTCAATTATATTCAAGTTTGGAAGCTGCTTCGGCGTATCAATGGCCCTCAAAAACAAATTTAGCCGGGCTAATCGGGCAGCCCTATGATCTATATCAATTCCATACAAACAATTTTCCAAAACAGAATCAAGGAAGTTTGAAGTCGCTTTTTCGCTGTTAAAGTCCAGTTTTGTTTGGGACGCCGATGATAAGTTTTGTGTTTTGCTGCCATACTTTTCAAACCAGTTTTTAAATTCATCAAAAGCCCTTACAAGGAATGTCCCTGAACCGCATGCAGGGTCCAATACGCGAATTTTAAGAACATCTTCAGGTTTCTTGCATTTTTTAAGCAATTCCCCTACAGTTGAGCATACCAAATAGTCAACTAAAAATTCTGGAGTGTAATATATACCGCCCTGTTTTCTCTTATATTGCTCCTCTTCTAAGCCCTTCTTCTTGGCGATGACTTTCCAAGACAGATAGTTCTCGTAGGCATGACCCAAGACATCTGTTTTGATGGCATCGAAACGGTAGAACAAAGCAGTCTCGGCATCCTTATAAAATGATTTTAAAACTGGAATGAAGTCCTCGTTTTTGATAGCCAACCTATCTATCCTATCTTGATCGAATATTGTGCTGTTATACTTGTCGTGCATCTTGGAAAAGAAAGGGCATAAACAGTCTCTGTAAAACTGTATTCTTCTGTCCCCACTTTCCCACTTTTCAAGAACATCCTTTAGTTTTCTGTCAGGATCACCTCCATTATCTTCCAACATCCTGCAGAAAATAATACGGTCTAATATGTGCTGTACACAGGCATCTATTTCCTTTTCCATATCCTGCCCAGTGTCAAACTTTGGGAGGTTTTGTTCCTTTATGGCCTTGCCGAGAGACTTCCTGGCAATCAAGAGACGTCTAGTCAGGAGCTCCTCAATATCAGCACTCTCCTCCCACTTTTTATGTTTCTTTGCATATTCATCTAAAGCGTGTCCGCCATTTTCTCTAGAAAATAAAATAAGTGAGCGCAAGTCATCTTCATTTGAAAGGCATTTATTCAAATTAAATTCAAATAATTCTGCGTCCTCTGGTTTATCAAAATAATCAGAATTAAAAACCCTCCACCTTATAAAATTTGTTAATATGACCCATCGGATTCCGCTGTTTTTTCCATAGCTTAGCGCCTGATTTCTGTGGTCTGGATTTTCCAGGTTATCTGAAAAACGTTTTGCCTCCAGATAAAAAGAAGGCCTAACATCACCACTTTTCTTAAAGGAATAGTCAACTCGAGTCGTCCTAATGGCGCTTTTAACCTTTTTCTGTGGTATAACTTCGTTGCTAAGAAAATTCCATCCAAGAGCCTCAAAAAGATCTTTTATAAAATCCTCTGTTCTCTTTTCAGCTTCTCCCTGTTTGTTGGATAGCTTATTATACTCGGAGAGAAGGGATTGAATACGAGATTTTAACTCACTTTCATCTACCATGACTTATATATTCACTTCCAGCTTAAAAATTATAGTTGGCTATGGGTTTTGATGATTAGCCAACTTCTATCTGCTCGCGCTTGAAGCCTGATTTCAAAAGGACTTCGACAACGCGGTCTTTATGCCGACCTTGCAATTCTATCTCACCCTCCTTAAGGGTTCCGCCGCAAGCCAGTTTGGTTTTCAACTGCTTCAAAATCTCCCTTGTGTTTACATCTTTCCCTAATCCAGCGACGACAGTTATTGTTTTTCCGTAACGCCTAGAAGTAGTGAACACTTTTATTTTCTGCTCTTCCCTTGCTATGGTTTCGCAGACGCAAATGTCCTTTGGCAACCCGCACTTATCACAAATTTCGCCCATTAAACCTCTGTTGGAAATTGACTACGTCAATTTCGACCTCCTGTTTTCAAACCCTCCGGTTTAACCTTTTCTTGTTTTACTTTTACTACAGAAGGTGTCTTCAGCCGCTCGTTTTTTACAGTCAATATTCTTGCTACTGTCTTCCTTATCTCCTTAACCCTTCCTGGGGAAGTTACTGGTGCACCGATATTGATATTGGCCCTTTCTTTTGATAATTCTAATTTTAGCTCGTCCATTCTCTTATCCAATTCCTTCTCTTCCAATTTTCTTATCTCCTTGACCCGTATTATTGCCATATAATAGAATATTGAACCTTTTGAAAATATATAAGCTTACTGCGCCGGTTGTTTTGGGGCTTCCTTTTTCTTTCTTGGAGCTTTTTTGGCTGCTGCGGGTTTAACGTCTTTGGTTTCGACCACTTCACCCTTCACCATTTTTTCTATCACAGTTTCCTCTTTTTTTAGTTCAGGGACTTCCACCACGACTTTTTTTGGCGCCTTTAAGTCCCTCACCTGGCCTGTTATGTCAGTGAACTCTTTTAGTATCCTGACCGTGATGCCGATTTTTCCTAACTTTGGCAAAGCCTCATAGAATCCTGTATCCACAGCGTCTATCGCAGGCTGGCCAGCCCTTTGTATGTGGCCTTGTGTGAATTTTACCATCCTTGACATCGCACCGCCGAGCTTGCCTGAAACAACAATCTGCACGCCGACAGCACCTGCGTCCATCACCCTTTTGATGAAGATGTTGCCGATTTTTTTGTAATTGTAACCCATTTCCAAGGCTGAGGCTATCTGCTTTGCCACAATCCTTGAATCCAAATCAGGCTGCTCAATTGACTTTATATCTATCTGCGGGTTTTCCATACCAAACTTCTCCTTCAGCGCCCTTGTTATAACTTCTATATTCCTTCCGCCGCGGCCGATTATTCTTCCCGGTTTGTTTGTGTAAATAACAACCTTCAAGCCCAGCGGCGTCCTGTTCAAAACAATCCTAGAGTAATCACCTGCAGGGAATTTTGTTTTTATAAATTCCTCTAACTCAACTTCCTTCACTCCAAGTTTGACAAAATATTGTTTCAGCATATTCTCCAATTATTTTAGTAAATCTATCCCATATAGCTCGCAACCTGCTGTTGCTGCTGTGACTGTTGTGATTGTTTGGTTTTCTGTTTTTTTAAATATTCTTTGTATGTCTTCCAGACCTCATCGCCTTTCTTGCCTTTGAGTATCTTAATTATTGTCATGTTTGGGGCCTTTGTATCATTGTTTACAGACCAATCACCCAAGACCACATCGCCCTCACCCAAGGTCTCATTATTCAATTTCTGGTCAAGCGATATCGTCCATTGGAGCTCGTCCCATGCCTCGACGATGACCTGTGTTGATGCGTCTGATGCTGTAACATCTTTTCCTGCTTTCAAAACCTTCAACACTTTGCACGGATGAAATATACCCATATCATTTCTGCTCCAAAACAATCTGTATATTTGTCACTTTTCTTCTCTGCCTTCGCATTTTAAACCTTCTTGGCCTCCAGAAGGCAAAGCCTGTGTGCGCTGATGCGTGGATTATTAATTTTTCTGTGTCCAACCCTTTAAACTCGGCATTGGATTCTGCTGACTTTAGAAGGCCAAGCAGTTCACTTGTGGTGTTTGTATAATATTTTCCGTCCAAGCTTTTCTTTTCCTCTAACAAACTTGAAAGCAGCCCCTTACCTTTCTGCAAATTCAACCCGGTGATCGCCCTGCAGACCTGTGTACTGCTTTTTGTGGAAATTCTGAGGGCGCTACCATAAGCCCTTGCAAACTTCTCTGTTTTTGGGTTGTATGCGTATTGTGGCATATTAAGCTGCTGCCGCCCCCTCCCTAGTTCTTTGAAGATTGAGGCCACTAACAAGCTGTTTGTAATCTGCTTCAGCTAGAGGCAAGTCGTGATCCTCTATACCAGTGTTTACTATCATTTTGACACCTTTTTCAACTACAATTTCAGTTACCCTTTTTATGAAACTTTCATTGTCATCAAAAATTTCGGGCGTCTTCGGATTCTTTTTTCCATAGGAGGCTTCCATTAAAACCATCTTAGTTGGCTGACCGGTTTTTTGTCTACAACCAACAAACAACGGGTTTTCATAGTTTCCGCTTATGGCTAAATTGGTTGCACTTTCCACAATTTTACTGTAAACCAGAGGGTCCATTCCTTCGTCTGTATGGACTGAACCATAATGTCTTAAAGAGGATGCTGCACACCCAACCAAATCAGGTATATATGGTGTTGTAAATATTCCTCTTCCACCGGCTACCAAAAACTTTTCCCCTCCAGATTTAATATGTATGCCCCTTCTCATATTGTCACATCTACTTCAACGGTATGAACTTGGATGATTTTGTGGCGCCGAAACCTGGCGAGCTGTGCTCAACCTTCTTCCTCGTCATTACAAATTCGCCCAACCTATGGCCAAGCATTTCAGCCTTTATGTCAATTGAGATGAACTCTTTGCCGTTGTATATGCCGACTTTTTTGCCTATAAGCTCTGGGATTATGACCATTTCCCTCGAATGTGTTTTGTAGAACGCATTTGGCTTTTTCCTGATCTTGAGTAAAAGCTTCTTCTCATCGTCTGTGAATCCCCTTTTCAGTGCGCGCCTTTCCCTGGACGGGATAAGTTTGATAAAATCCTCTAAACTCATCTTCTTTATCTCCTCTTCGCTTTTTCCTCGCATCTTGAAATCGTTCATATTATTTTACCAATTTATCGAGTATATGTTTTCTTTTGGATACTGTAAAATTTTCTTTTTTGAAAAGAAAAGTTTACACTTTCTTTCTTTTACCAGTCCTGCGCGCTGCGATTGATCCAATCTTTCTTCCTGGAGGTGTGTTTCTAGCCACTGTTTTTGGCCTACCGACACCACCACCGTAACCTGATCCAAATGGATGGCACACAGCGTTCATGGCTTTTCCTGAAGTCGTTGGGTATCTCTTACCTCTTGCATGGAAAGCTATCCACTTCTTGCCTGCCTTTGTCCAAGGCCTCTCGGCCCTTCCGTCACCGGCAGGTATGCCCATAGTCGCCCTGCAATTTAGGTTCAGTATCTTGGTTTTCTTGGATGGCAACTGGACAACACAACTTTTCTCTGTTTTTGAAAGTATCATTGCCGAATTTCCAGGGGCCATGCATAATTTAGGCCCAGAATTTGGATAGGTTTCAACGCCACAAATTGGTGTGCTCTCTGGTATTTGTGCAAGTGTTGAGACAAATTTGTCTGTTGTGTCGCCAACCCTAATACCTAAAGGGGCCACCAAATAATCTACACCAGTTGGATAATTTATTTTTGCGATTGGCGCATCCCTACCAACATCATGGACCAAATCTACAACTGTCCCTTTCTCGCTCTTATACGAAGGCTTGTATTTTGTCCCTGTCGGAATTACCCTATAAACATTCGAACCCTTTCCCAATCTCTGCGCTCTTATTACTTTTCCCATATCATCACGCCGGCACCCTGCCAGCCCCCTTCTGTGCCACTCTGGATTTAACTATATATTCAGCGGTCTCAATTATAAGCCTTTCGATGCCCACAGTTTCTAATATCCTATCGAGTTCCAGGGCCTTTTGCGGGTTTCTTATCTGCTCTTTGCCTCGAAGGTTTCTTATGTTGGACCGTGCAACAACACGCGAAGCCATTTCTTCTGTCCTTCTGTCAAGGCAATCATGCAAACCAATAAGCGCCTCGTTGTTATTTACAGTTTCCCTGCTTATGGCCACCACATATCTTCTCACACCATCAGCGACCTTGTAAACTATCCCTGAATAAGGGCCGTTTTGGAAATGTCCGTATCTTGGCTTTTGTTCAGACCACACTTTCCTGAAAAACTCCGCTTCAGCTTCCTTCATATTACATGACGCCTAACTTTGATGCGATATCTGCTGCTGAATAATTTGGATGCAATTTAATGTATGCCCTTTTCTGGCCTTGTGGTGTGATCTCTGTTGCCACATTAGAAACTTTTACTGAAAACGCCTTTTCAACAGCTTGTTTTATTTCTGTTTTGTCTGACCTTGGGTCAACAACAAACACAATCTTGTTCTGCAAGTCAACCATACCCATCGACTTTTCTGCAAGGTGCGGGTAAAGCAAAATATCAAAAGGCGATGTTACTTTTGTTGGTCTTGCCTTTGTTTCCTTTGTAGCTTTTTGTGGGCTTATCTGCTTCTTATTTTTTGGCGAATTCTTCCTTTTGTCGACCATATTATCCTCCTAATTTGTTTAAGTCATCTATTGCTGATTTTGTGAACAAAGTTAATCTTCCTGGGTGGCCTCCTGGGGCGAGCAATGAAACTGTCAATCCTTTTGTTGAGGACACATCAACTCCGGCCATATTTCTTGCCGCCTTTCCCAACCCTTTGTCATCCTTAACAACTATAAGCAGGCTCTTTTTCTTTTTGTATTTCCTTCCCCTAACCTTTCCTTTTCCAGCGCGCACTGTTTTTTCTTTAGCCCTTTCCAGCTCATTTCCAAGCCCAATAGACCTTAACAAATCAACAAGTTTTTTCGTGTTTTTTAATTCTTCCAATTTGTCTTCAAAAACATATGGCACAGGCGAACCGTTTACCAGATGGCCCCTTTGTGAAACAAGTGATTTGTCAGTTGTGGCAGATAAAGCAGCAAACATAGCCTTTATTTTTTCCTTTTTATTTATCTTAACTTCCCAAATTTTTTCTGCCTTTGGCGGGTGCGCAGCCCGGCCCTTTATTGCATGCGGTGTGAACCTTCCAGTGTAATTCAAATTGCCTTGGTTGTGGATTCTCTTTCCACGGGCCATTTCACGGTTCATCATTGCCCATCTCCTGCCTCGCTCACCATGGTAGTGGGCAGATGTCCTTTTACCAGCCATTGGGTCGGTCCCATAAGCCTGCCGTCTAGCGGATTGTTCAGCTAAAAATGCCCTTAGAACAAGGTCGACTCTGACTTTATTTGAGAACGCTTTGCCTAATTCCATCTCCCCAGTCTTCTTGCCGTCCATGCCATGTACTTGGGCCCTCATAGAAATTATCTTATATATACTGTATAGCTATATAAGAAGGTTTTAGATTATTTAAACCTTTTTCTTCACATTTTGGCGCTTTCTATGCTTTGTTTTTATTGTTTTTAAGGTGTATGGAAGGTACAGCTTTTGAACTTTTTCAGGAAGAGTAAAGAAATCACTGATAACGTAACCTTTACAATTCCTGCTTTCGCAAAGACATTTCATTTTTCCAACTGGTACTTTCTCATAAATATAATCCACTGTGATCTCCTCACCTTTATTTATTGGTCTTACAGCAACATCTTTCCCTTCGATGGCTTTGGTATTTGGATCACAGGAATGGTTCATATACCTTCCAGGCGACCGAAAAAGAACCCATTTCCTTTTGCCAAGATAAGAAATATACTTCTTCTTGTTTTTTGTAAGTCTTTTTACATTCATTTCCGATAATATAGTAGAACAAGTAGACCAGTCAACTACAACATCTCCTTTTTTAAAATCCTTTAAAGCAAAAACCCCCTTGCCTTTATTTTTAGTTTCCTTCACAACAATATTTTTCACCATACTATCTTACAACAATCCTTCCGTCCACCAATTCAGGCACTATTTTTGATGTGTTTAGTTTGAGGATTTCAGATGTGGTTTTTGGCTTTAGAACCAGCCTTAGCCTGTTTTTGACGCTCCTTTTTATTATTTGTTTTTTCAACTCTGCAAAATCCGGCCTTTCCCCGTGCAGTAGTTTCTTCAAATATTGTGCACAGAGCTCGTCTTCTGCCGCTGGGCTTTTGCCGCTGTTTCCCATTGGAACAAGGCTGACATGTTTCGGTTTTAACTTTTTAATATAATCTACAACCGCTCCAGAATTTAAAAAACATCCAACAAGAATTCTGTCAGCTTTTTTTGCGCCAAGCAAGCCTTTTGTCCCAGCATTTGTTTTGATTATTATTGTCTTGCCTTTGAGGTTTTTTGGCACTTTTACGGAGTTTAAGAAATCTACCCCAACAAATCTTATTTTGTGTCTGATTTCTGCACAGATCAAAGAGTTTTTAGTCCGTTTTTTCATCTCTTTTGCCTGCTTTATGGACCCAACTGGCACCACTGTTTTTACTCCAGCTTCAAACAGCTTCACAATTGTACTACTCGCATTTATCACATCTATTATGACAGCAACGCCGCGGGCTTGCTCAGCACCAGAAATACAGCTTTTAATTGAGATTTTCATGTTATAGAATTATACTCTAGGATTAAATAACGACAACTCTGCAGCCGCTTTGTCACAACACGAGAAGACTCTTGAATATGGTGGCAGGAATCTCTTTAGATAACAATAACAAAAACGTTATAAGTATAACAAAAATGTTATGATACACAGAAATTTCATCTTCCTACAACTTTAGATAGTCATCAATGATCAAATAAAGAAAAACCCTTACACATCCTCAAGCTCGCCTTCGATCTTTTTGACCTTGTCTATTTTCTCTTTGAGCGTTGCCAATTTCTCTTCTAGTTTCTCCCTCTTTACAGATAACTGGGCCTCCTTGTTTGCTAGCGATGTTAACCTGTCCCTCAACGTCATCTCGTCTGCCTGCGTCTTGGATAAGCTGGTTTTTGTTGAAAGTAGCTGGGACTCAAAAGCCTTCCTCTCTGTCTGGAGGTGATCTAGTTCGCTCTTTATGTCATTTAGTGCTTCCTTAAAAATAGACTTTTTTTCTAATAAAGCTTCAATATCAGCTTTAGGTCTTTTGGATTTTTTGGCCACCATTATCTCACACACCAAAACGCTATCTATAGCTATATTATGTTTTTAGCCCCTTTTAAGCTTTTTGTCAATTGGCTTTATCAGTTTCTCTAGCCTTTCTTTCCCTTTCATATAACCATCCTTTTTTATATATCCGGCCTTATAAGCTGCCTCAAGGCTTGCAAGCTGCTTTTCCAGCCTTCTTTTCGACAGCTCCAAAAACTCCCTAGGTTGTTCACGGGACTTCACAACTTTGGTTATCCTTTGCACCTTTGTTATCCTCTGGATCTTGGTGACATTTTTAATTATATTTTTCACTTTTGCCCTTCGGCTCCCACCCTGCCTTTTCTCGATATCAACCAATTTACCATAGTTAATATACAACAAAACCACGATGACTATGACTATTGTAACCAACACATAGAGCAGGTTGTCTGTTATTAGTGTGACGAAGTCTGCGTTGCTTTCCACAGAAAAAATCCTGGTGCTTGTTGATATTGAATTGTTGTTGTCTATTATAGCAGCCAGCACATAATCACCCGCAGGTAAATCAGGCAGCGCAACCTTCCTTAGCACAGACGTTGAATCCAGAAGGGATAGGTCCTCTTTTTTCTCAGCCAAAACTTTATTAGTAAAATCTAGGACCTTGTATGTCACCCCAATCTTGTTTTCTTTTGGTGTGCTTGAAAGGACAGACATCCTAAAATTCAAGTCGTACCCAGATTTCGCGCCGCGGAATTCTGCAGGGATATCAATTTTTGGCGCGTATTCTGTTTCAACAGACCACACCTCTTCTATAAATGGGAGTTCTTTTTTGAAGGAACCTGTGGATATCACAAACTTTCCTGTGTTCACACCAAGCTTGTCAGAAACAAAGTTGATGTCTACCTGTTTTTGGGCTTGCGGCTGCAAATCAAAGTTGGTTTCGGCCAGTTTAACAACATCCTGAGCGCCTTCAACAGCTATTGACAACTTCAGCGCCTCTGCGGATTTGCTTGTGATGCTTATCACTTTTTTTACATTCTCGCCGGATTTCAGGTTTACTATGCTCAGCTTTTGGTTAAGTTCGAACTTTGCCTCCTCTGCAAACACATTTACAGCAAAGACAGAGACGATGAGAATGACGGCCAACAAAAGCGGAAGTTTTATTTTCATATGCCTCTCCTTTTTCTGGCAAACCTTCTGCCACTTGTGTGCGTTTTTACAAGGAACGCTGCCACCACAACTATTATTATGATTACCATTCCGATATATATCATATTTTCTAGCCTCACTGGTCTCTCGCCTTTGACGACCTTAAATAACTGGCTTGCAACAGCTACAGCGTCTCCATATGTCGCTTCTACGTAAGCTATATAATTGTCCTCTGATGAGCCGGGAGGCAGTTCCAGATTCCTTGAGAACGACAGTTGTTTTTCCACGCCCTTTGTTTCCATTGTCTCTGAAACCACATTATTTTCGCTGTCTTTCACAACATACCTTAACACAACATCAACCTTCTCCAAGTCGCCGATGTTTATTAAAGTTATCAAAGGTTCAACTGTACCGCCACCGCTGCCGATAAATGTGATCCTTTGGTCAGGTGGTATGTCCAATCTCACATCAAACAGGGCTTTCTTTGTGCTTACTTCAATAATCACATTTACTATTTTTTCTACTCCAGCTACAGCAACTTTTATTTTGGAGGTATAAACGCCTGGCTTTGTGGAATCCAATGTGACAACGCTTCCCTTAATTTCATAACCTTCATTTGTGCCCAAAACAACCCTTGACGGATCTAAAAATATCATATCTGAAACGCCTTCTACAGTTATCACAGCCTCTGCTTTTGCGCCTTTGTTGGTTATTATGAAGGCTAAAGGTTTTGTTTGGTTTTGCTTCAACTGCACTTTTATCAGATCTTTGTCTACGCTGAAATCAATTGGAAGCTCTGGTTCTAGGCTTGTTGTTGGGGCCACACTAACAGTTGGTGTTGGGCCGTTATAGCTGCTACCTCCAGTTGAACCTGTTGAACCGCTAGATGGAGGCGAACCTATTGTGACGTTATCTGTTGCATTGAGATTATCAAAGATATCATTACCCACACATCTCGCTGTCCAACTATGTGTTGCGGCTGTGCTTACTGAAGTTGAATATGAATATAATAATGTGGAGGCGCTGTATGTCATATTTACAGGGCTGACACCAGTTGTATTAAACTCGCAATATGAACCTGTTATGTTTATCGGTACTCCTGATGTCAGATTGGAATAATTGGCATAGAAGGTCACTGTATCTGCTGTTGTTTTTGTTGCGCCGCTTGCACCATACAAACTGTTGTTGGAATCTGTCTGGTCCCAAGTTAGTAATTGCGCATTGTCTGCAACTGTATACGCAGAGAATCCTGCAGCTGCAGCAAGTTCTATTGTCGTGTGTGTTGAATTGCTGGAAATGACAGAATAGCACTCTGTTAATTGCGTACAGTTACCGCCATTGTCATCACACTTGAATATCCTGTTTCCAGCAGACTCTATTGTCAGTGATATGTTATCAGATGGCGCCAAACCCAGCGATTGTGATGTTTCCAACCAATTGGAGGAATTCAAGCCTTGGAATTTGCCGCCGAAGGAGCTTCTGTTGCCGCTCACGAAAGCATTGGTGAAGTTTAGCGATTTTGACCCTGATATATCCACACTTCTAAATGTTATGCCATGGCCTTCAAACTTCATCTCAGCCCCTTTATAGCTGCTGAACTCACTTGCACTACTTGTAAAGTTATAGTTTGTGAAACTGCTAGAGTCAGAAGACTTTAGTTTTACAAGCTCTCCAGGTACGAATGCGCGGAAATTAAAGGTTTGTACAGTTGGTTTTGTTGTGAAGTTTAGGCACCCGGTCTCATAACCAAGGCCAGCTTTATCTGTTCCATTTATTTTGTAGTAGTAAGTTGTGTTTGCAGCCAAGCTTATCCCTTTTGTACTGTCAAGTGTCACATGATGCCAAACAGAATAATCGTCCAGTGTGCAGTTTGCAAGATCTCTCTCACCCACAACCGTGGCGGTTGATGCGCATGCGCTGTTGGTACCATAATATTTCACACTAAATGTTGTTGGTTCCGTTGTTATTGTTGTGATGCCTGTTGAGTTATTGTCCAGATCTGTCTTCGAGTTCGCTATTTTAGGCACCGTTGTATCTGTTGATGCATTGTATGAGCTTGCGCACTGAGGCCATACATTACAATCTGTGTCAGAGCAGTCAGCTGAGCCATCTACATCATTATCCACACTATCTGAGCATAATGTTTCAAATTTGTAGTAGCCTTTGTCTACATCAAAACTAGAATCGCACTTGTTAGGCTCGCTGGAGCAGTCCACTGGAACGAAATTAAAGTAACCAGATGCATTTGTTGTCCCACCAGTGCCATATGTGAATGTGCTGAAATTTTCACGGCAGAAACTCGATCCAGATGACTCCCAAATACAAGCTCCCGTGCTTCCTGTGCATGATAGTTGTGTTGTACATTTGCCACAGAACTGGTCACAATCCAAGTAGGTCGATGCAGAAGTGCATTTGCTTATGTCGCTTTTCCAGTCACACTTCGCTGCCACACACTGTGTTTGGTTTCCGCTGTATAACTCGCAGTTTGCAAATGGTTTGTTCAAAACATGCGTGAGTGACGTTGTGCCTGTCGCAGTGAGGTTGAGGATCCTTGAGAACTTCGCATAGCCTTCTTTTGAAATGTTGATTGAGTGGGTTGTGTACAATGTTTTGCCCGACAATCTTTGTACAAACTCTGTTAATTCTAGCCTTGATATTTGGCCTGTGGGGCCTGTTAGTATAGAGTAAATACGACTTCCTGTAGAATCATATATAGTTACATTAGCGCCAGAAATCCCCGGGGCTGTTTGAACAGAGCCACCACAATCTGCAGCACAGTTTGAAGACGTTTCCCCAGAACCGCAGAAGCTATTGCCGCATGTTTCTGATGAGCTTCCAGAACAATCCTGGTAACAGCTGTATTGATCTTCCCCAGAGCCACATCTGGAATCGCCGCAATAGCCAGAAGAGCCTGAACTTCCTTCAAAGTACTCGAAGCCCCACTCCCTTACAACATTGTCTACATACCACTTTGCTGTAATATTCCCTGATCCGGAAACCGTTGTTTTTGCCCTGCTGAATGTTGTGTTTATTAGTGTTATTGAACCCGAAGTGGCTGAAGCATCTGTTGCAAAGTTGCTGATTGTTAAATTAGCCACTGTTATGTTTGTGAACGAGCTGGTGTTTATTGCTGTCCCAGAGCCGCTTCCTGTTATTGTTTTTCCCGCACCGTTTATCACTAAATTGTTTGCGCCAATGGTGAAACAGGAGCCCTGGCCTGTTAAACTGCTCGCTAGTGTTGAAGATGATGTCAAAGTCTGGCCACAACCAAAGATATTGAGGGTTAAGATTGTTGTGGAATTTAGGTTGCCGGCAGTGTCGTTTGCATAAAACCTTAGTAAACATGTTGCCTGGTCTGAAGAGCAGCCAAGTGATGATGGTGTTGTGCTTACCTGATATCTGTTAAGACCAATTGACGACATTGTCACGTTAGTTGTGTTCCCGACTAAAACAGCTGAAATCCCAGAGCTGTCTGTTATCGTTACATTTATTTTAATTTGTGTTGCTACAGGCACACTTCCTGTGATATTAACTTGTGGTAATGTTACTGACGGTACTGTAGTGTCCAAGGTTATTGACCTTGTAGAGCTAGCCCCTCTATTTCCTGCAGAATCGTTTACATGAACTTTGTATGTGTATGTGTTGTCGGATTGGGATGTTCTGTTAATTTCGCAGTAGGTTCCTGTTCGGGTCATTGAGACATTGGCTCCGTTGACTTCTAATAGACAATTATTTGGATTGGTTTCTGTGAAACTGAGGTTTACAAAGTAATAGGATTGGGAGAGGTTGGCTCCTGTTGATGGGGTTGGGGGTTGGTATGTGAAGCTGGATGGCGCTGTCCTATCAACTGTAAACGTCCTTGTCGCAGTTTGTGTGTTTCCTGCTGTGTCATTTGCTGTGATTGTTATTGTATAGGTTCCCTCTGCAATTGTTGAGTTGGTGAAATTCCATGAACTGTATGATCCTAAGTTTGAACCAAACCTTGTATCGTTTATTGTTATTGTGTCTGCGTTAGTGTCAGAGGCTGTTCCTAGAATTGAGATTGAGGTTACAGAAAGATTGGCTCCGCTAGCTGGAGAAGTTATTGAGACTGTTGGTGCAGTTGTGTCTTTGGTCAGGTTTATTGTTATAGACGTTGAGTTTGTCATTGTTAAATTCACGGTTGTTGAGTCTGGCTCATAGTTTGAAAGCGTTGCGTTTATTGTGTGTGGGGTTTGCAGTGTTTTGTGTGTTGAGTTCTGGACAAATTCTGTCAGTGTTTGGGTTGGTATTTTGCCGTTTGAGTCTGTCAATCCATTGAATAGTTGGGAGTTTGTTACATTGTATATTGTTACATTGGCGTTTTGGATAACTGTGCCTGTTGTGTTTTGGACAGTGGCGTCCAGATACCATTGGACTGTTACATTGCCTGTTGAGCCGCTGTCAAAGCCTATGTCTGTTTTGTTGAAGGTGTTGTTTATTGAGAATAAGCTTCCGCTGAGCATCCTTATGTCGTTGTCATTTGTTGCATTCAGGATGTTGTTAACCGCTGTATTGTTATCGCCTAATGTATTGTAAATTGCATAACCTTCGGCGCCTTGGGTTTTGATTGTGTTGCTTAAGATATAATTATTATTATTTGTTGTTGTTTTCATTATAATGCCTGGCACGCCGTTGGCTGTCCCTGTTAGTGTGTTTTTAAATATAAAGTTGGATGTACCTCCAACCATAGTGATTACACCGTCTGTGCCACCGCCGCCTGCTACGCTTATGGTGTTATAGGATATGTTGTTGCCGGAGTTGGGGTTGGTGAACTGTATGCCCCTTTCCCCACCAAACCCGGTTATAATTATTGTGTTGTTGAAAATTGTGTTGTTTCTGGCCCCAGCACCAGCAGATGGGAAAACTATACCAAGAATAGAATTCGCGGTGTTGTTGGTGATAAGGTTGTTATATACAGAGAGGTTGAAAGGGGCGATTAGAGACATACCACTGGCTGCAGTTGCTTTTGGTATTATGGTATTGCTTGTTATGTTGACAGTTATTGGAGAATTGAGGTTAATGCCTATTGAATTTGCTGTTGTCCCTGTTATTATTGTATTGTTGATTATGGTTGAATTGGTTAAGCTTGCCCCTTGTATGCCGTTTGTGAAATTGTTTAGCCCAGCAAAGTTTTTGATTGTTAAGTTGTCGTATCCACCAGTGGCTATACCTGTTCCGTTTGTATTACCTGTGACTGTGTAACCTGCACCGTTGATTATTAGGTTATTTGCCCCGACTGTAAAGCATGTCCCTTGTGACGTTAGGTTGCCTGTTAATGTTATGTCAGAGGTTATTGTTGAGCCGCAGATATTTGCACTAAATGCGATAGTGGTTGAGCCTATGTTGTTTGTGGAATCGTTTGCGTATACTATGATTGTGTTGGAACCTGATACTGGTGTTATTGTTGTGTTTGGGGTGAAGGTTGTGTTTGAGCCGCTGTTCAGATTGTACCACCATTTGTCTATTGACTCGTCTGCTGACACTTGAAGATTTATTGTGTCCTGCGCATAGGTTGTGTTGGTTGGTGAGGAGATTGTAACTGTTGGCGCAGTTGCATCGACCACTACTGACAGTGTGATTGTATTGTTGACATTGCCTGCTGTGTCATTGGCGGTTACTGTTAGGGATTTGGTTCCGCTGGTTGCGCTGGCCAGTTGACAGGTGGCTGTGTAGACTGAATTGGATAAAGACATGGCTAAGGCCGTTGAACAGCCTAAGTCGCCTGCATTCACTGTGATCTTGTCGAGGTTGGTGTCAGAGACTGTTGCGTTTAGGGTTACGGTTTGGCC
>Ga0209541_10000983_pt1 | contig 56780 bp, 54 predicted proteins | sample RifCSPlowO2_01_FD_184027 | JGI IMG/M metagenome (GOLD analysis project Ga0209541, IMG submission 184027) | Groundwater microbial communities from Rifle, Colorado - Rifle CSP2_plank lowO2_0.1 (SPAdes) (version 2) | ecosystem: Environmental > Aquatic > Deep subsurface > Groundwater | place... | reverse complement strand
TGTAAGATAAGATTTTGAGCGGCTGTCATGCCATCCGGTGTGTTCACCGGTGGAGCCGCTCAACTATATTTTCGTTTGACTAATTATCTCTGGAATGGTGGGACACTAACCAATATTTTCTATCCATTTATACTAATTTTTTGGCTTTTTTGTCTCACTTTTTTTAGCAAGAAATAAAAAGACTTTTGCCTTTAACATATTACTATTAGGAGAATGTCCCACATGGTCTGTCGCCCGCATCAATATATTTTAACAAAAATGGCAATGCCTGCCTATCAACCTAGATCAAATGCTGGAACTTCCTATACTATTAGTCAGCCTGAAAGTTATATGGGTGGTGGTGTTTTGCAAAGTAGATATACATCTGCAACTACCCCGCAAGTTAATTACAATTTATCTACTGCCACGGGGGATCAATCTATGTTTCAGCCCTTGTTTCAAACAGCTCTTCTACCCAATGAACAGGCGAAAGATCAAGTCTCAACAATAGAAAAAATGGTTCAACCAAGTAGTGTAGTAATTTCTAATTCAGCAAATCCTACCTTCTACATTTTACCTATAATGTATGTACCTCAACCATCTACTCCAAATCAAAGTCAAGATAATTTTAATCTTAAGAAAGATCTCTCTCAGTTAATCCAACAAGAGTTAGCAGAATTTGAACTTCCAATACAACCAAAAAACCAAGTGAAATCTGAATCTCAAGTACAATATTGGAATCAGGTGCAATATGTGTGATATTAAAGAAGCCGAAAGACATGAACTGTTAGCTGAAATTTATTTGGGCGAAAAAGATACTGTTAAAGCTAAAGAACATTATTTAGAAGCTACTGCTATCTATGTACTTAACATTGAGTTATTGAAAGACGAAAGTCTAATTCAAAAAGCAAATTCTTGCTATCAAAAAGTGCAAGGTTTACGGGGAGAAAAATTGCAGAATTATTCCAAAACAGAACTGGCTCAACTAACCGTTAAAGAATTAAAATTTTCTATTCCTAATGGTCATGATCATAACCATCATCACGATCATCATCATGCTCATACTAAAGAGTATCATCAGCATAATCATCACACCACCGAAAACTCTCATCATCATGACCATAATAATAATAATAATCCTGACCATAATCACAATCATCATCACAACGACACGGTCTTATCAGAAATAGAGGCTTTATTATAAAAATGTGCGGCAAAGAAGAAATAAAAAATCTAATAGAATTAGCCAAGATGCTAGAAAAAGATGAACCTAAAGAGTCCGCTAGAAATTATTTCCTAGCTGCAGAAGCTTTAGTAACTCAAGCCTCTGAACATCCATTAGAGCAACAAAAATATTTGGAACTAGCCCAGAAAAGTTATCAAAAAGGCAAGGAACTAAAAGATAAAAAAGATACAAAAAAAAGATTTAACTCTCTGCAAAGTAAAGTTACTTTTGATAATATTGGCGGGCTAGAAGATCTTAAAGCCGAAATTCGTTTAAAAATAATTGAGCCTTTCAAACATCCAGACTTATTTCGTTATTATGGCAAGCAAGCTGGCGGCGGAATCTTAATTTATGGTCCGCCTGGATGCGGAAAAAGTTTGATTGCCAAAGCCACAGCTAATGAAGCAGGAGCTAATTTTCTGCACATCAAAAGTTCTGATATCAAAAGCAAATTTGTCGGTGAAACTGAAAAGAATATTACCGAACTATTTGAGAAAGCTCGCGAGCAGCAGCCTACCATAATATTCTTTGATGAATTTGAAGCTTTAGGATCTGATAGAACTGATGCTCCAGCACATGATAAAAGTGCAGTAGCCCAATTATTGACGGAGATGGATAGTGTTGATTCTAAAGACCAACAAATTTTATTGCTAGCTGCTACCAATGAACCATGGTCAGTAGACCCCGCTTTGAGAAGAGAAGGTAGATTTGGTAAAACTTTATTTATTCCTCCGCCGGATTTATCTTCTAGAAAAGAAATCTTGCAGATTCATCTAGACCATAGACCTACTGAAGAGTTGGATTACGAAAATTTAGCTAAGTTGACTGATGGTTTTTCTGGAGCAGATTTGAAGGCTGTCTGTGAAATGGCTACAGACATACCGCTAAAAGAGAGTTTAGAAACTGGAAAGAAGAGATTGATTACCATGATAGATTTGGAAGTAGCTGTAAAAAATACCCGTTCAGTATTAAGAACTTGGTTTGCTAAAGCTCTTGAGCAAGTGAAAAAAAAGCAGATGGAAGAAGAATTTCCAGAATTAATTTCGCAGGTAAAGAAAAGTGAGAATTTGGCTGTGGCAAATTAAGATAATTTTTAGATATATCTATATCTCATCATTAAGTTTGATAGTAAATAATTAAAATAGCATTTATCATTTCTTCTTCCATTTAAAGAGAATAAAAGTGGGCAAAGTTGAAGTTATTTTATACTTATTTTCATCTAACTTTTTAGAAGATTTAATCGGCTTTAAATCTTGATAATCTATCAATTCAAATCCTACATCAAGACCATTTTTAATGAATGTTTCAAATGTATAACGATAAATTTTCATAATCCCTAATGAACCTAAACTAGTAGCTTTTGGCGATTCATCAAAATAATCACCAATTATTTTTCTATTTCCTTTAGGTCCTTCGTAACCTATTACTCTTTGCGGGTTTTGACAGATTAAATCGAATATTGGATGTCCTGTAGTGAAAATAAATATTCCTTCTTTTTTTAGAACTCTATAAGCTTCAGAATACAATTGTTTTAGATTTTTGATGTAATGAACAGCTAAACTAGAAAAAACTATGTCAAAGTGCTCGTTATTAAACTTTAATTTTTTATTTAGGTCTCCTACTAATAGCTGGCAATGAGAAATCTTTTTTTCTTTACCTAAATCAATCATCTTTTGGCTATTGTCTATCCCTATTAGTTCTTTGGCTCCTTTCTTTGCAAGAATCTCTAACTGTTCTCCAAAACCACAGCCCAAATCTAAGATTTTCTTATCTTTAACTTCTCCTAATGCTTCGATCATAGCCGGTATTTCTATGTGGGCATTATAACTAAAACTAGTTTTATCGCTTCTCTTTTGATGATAAATCTTAGCAATCTTATCGTATTTTGCCATTCTTCAAGAGAAGAAGAGTGGGGATATAAATATTTCTAAAAAACTCAATTTTTACTTACAAACTTACCTCGTTTAATAAAAATCCACCGCAACCTTTATATACTAAGTGTCACTAATTACACCCATATGACACTAACAAGCTGGAGAACTACTAAAATTCCTGAATATTACTTTCAAGAGATAGAAAGAATTCTGTCTTTAACACCCAAGTATGTTTCCGTTTCAGAATTCATCCGGCTGGCTATTGAAGAAAAGATCTCCACAACTAAAACTACAACTGATTTTCTCATTATTAAAGATTTGATTTTTACTGAATCCAGAATTAAGCAAATTCATGAGATGATCTCTTCTCAATCTCTTGTTGATACCCCTGGCTTACTAAAAGAAAATATTCAGATGATTATAGATCAATCGTTAGAAGCCGACTTAGTAAACTTTTTATCTAAATTTATGTATAATTTCTCTAAATATCACCCCTTCGAGGATGGTAATAAAAGAACAGTATTGGTAACAGTCGATTCTTTTCTAAGATTAAATAATCTAAAGCTAAAATTAAAAGCAAAAAAAGAAACCGAAACAAAAGAAGAGCTCTTCTTCTGGCAGAACAGCAATCAACAAAAGACCAAAGAACAAATTAAAGAGTTTATTAACAAACATTTAGAAAAATACGCTTCCACTAAAGACGTCGAAAAAGAAATTAAGAGATCACTTGAAGACAATAAACTATTGCTGGAGAAACTTTCAAGATGATTATGGAATCTCTCAAAGAAATCCAAGATCAGTTAAGCAGTTTTAAAGAGTATAATTGTATTATTATCCTCTGCAAATATAATGGTGGGAAATCTTCTTTAATTACAGATATGATCCATCAATTCTTTGGAGAAGATAAAACTTATTATCTTACTTTTGTGGATCAAAGCAAAAACAATTTTACGCCTAGAAAAAGCCGCTTGAAATTTAATGAATTAGTTAAAAGGAAAATAGTTATTTTTGACGAAATTGACGACGAAGAAAAAAGAGATGTTAAGCCTTACTTAAAGAAATTGATTGAAAATAATTTGGTTATAATCCTTAGCAATCTTTATGGCAGTAGTAATGATTCAGAAAAAGAGATAAGATTGTTTAAAGAGCAAGAAAAAGACATTTTGCCAGTAAATACTTTGTTTATCTTTGTAAAACAACAGGAAAACTAATACTCAGTTGCTAAATACTTAAAAATCTTCCATTTATTATAAATATCGTCACTTACTCACCCACTCACTCTTTTCCACAAAAAATCTCCACTGCAAATCTAATGCATCTTTGATACCTATGCGTGAGCTGGTTCCAATTTTTTTGACCCTATAACCATCATCATAAACTTTTACTTCTTTACCCAATTTTAATCCATTCATTTCTCTAGTAATTCCTAAAGCCAAGCACAACTTTCCAGGACCGGAGCATAGATTCTCAATTTTATCGCATTTTCTACGCAATTTCATTTTTTCAATTCCGGAAATAGGCTCTACTGCTCGGATTAAAACCGCTCCTGGCTCGCCCACTTTCTCTGTCGTGAAATTTATACATTCATACATACCATAAATCAGATAAACATAAACCTGGCCGTAAGTATCAAACATTATGGCACTGCGAGGCGTTCTTTTGAATGCGTGAGAGGCAGGATCCTTGCCATATGCTTCTGTTTCTACTATCCGAGTTTTACATCCATTGACGGAGATAATTTTACCTAGAAGTTCTTGAGCTACGAGAGTAGTTTCACGTTTAAAAAATGTAGATGGTATAATTTTCATGGTTTGAAAATGTTCTATTTTTAAATACGATAACTATTAATCATTACCAATTATCTATTTCTCTATAAAAAACTAACTTAAAACTAACTAATTTTTCGTTCTAATTTTTCATTCCTGTATGGCAATTCACAATCTTCTTAAAGCAATTTTACTCATCAAAAATTAAGATGTGCGGAATTATTGCTTATACGGGAGAAAGAGAGGCATACAAACTTCTACTAGAAGGCTTAGAAAGATTAGAATATCGCGGATATGATTCTGCGGGTATTGCTACTATCTATAATAATACTATTCAATCTCACAAAAAGAAAGGTCGAGTAGCTAATCTTAAATCAACTTCTCTGCCTGGGAAAACCGGAATTGCTCATACCCGTTGGGCCACTCATGGAAAACCAAAAGATAAAAATGCCCATCCATTCGTTAATGAAACGGAAGAATTTGCTATAGTCCATAACGGAATAATTGAAAATTATCTCGAGCTGAAAGAAGAACTGCGAAACTTAGGAGTAAACTTTAGTTCAGATACAGATTCAGAAGTTATTGTTCATTTAATTGCTCGAACTTATACTGGAAATCTGCAAGAAGCAGTACAGAAAATTCTTACTAAACTAACTGGAGCATATGCTTTTTGTGTCATTAAAAAAGATACTTCTGAAATAATCGGATGCAGAAACGGAAGTCCATTAGTCATTGGATTAGGAAATAAAGAAAATTTTTTTGCATCAGATGTTTCAGCCATTATTGAACATACGCGTAAAGTAATTTATTTGAATGATTTTGAATTAGTAAGAATAACTCCTTACTCTGTAGAAGTTTTTGATTTTGCTGGAACTTCAAAACCATTAGAACTAAAAGAAGTCAATTGGGACTTAGAGCAAGCCCAGAAACAAGGCTACAAACATTTTATGTTGAAAGAAATATTTGAACAGCCGCAAGTTTTTTTAGATTCTATAAAAGTGCCGGTAAAGCTTGAGAAAAGTTATTCTTGCATAATTATCGTGGCCTGCGGAACAGCTTACTACGCCGGGTTAATCGGTAAATATGTTATTGAAAGAATAGCAAAGATTCCAGTAAATATAGAAATCGCTTCTGAATTTCGCTACAAAGAGTCATTAATAAATAAAGATGATTTAGTTATAGCTATATCTCAAAGCGGAGAAACTGCCGACACTTTAGCTGCAGTTCGATTAGCTAAAAAGAATGGTGCAAGAACTTTAGGAATAATTAATGTCATAAATAGCACAATTTCTAGAGAAGTAGATGAAGTTATTTACACTAGAGCTGGATTAGAAACGGGAGTGGCTTCTACTAAAGCTTTTATGGCTCAGTTAGTTATTTTGTATAAACTAGGATACTCTCTTACTGGAAAAGAACCAGATCTAGTTTCTGTCACAGAAAAAATAATTCAAGTACTCTCTTTGAACAACGAAATCAAACAATTGGCTCAAAAGTATTATCATTATCCAAATTTCCTGTATATTGGAAGAAATTTAAACTATCCTCTTGCTCTGGAAGGGGCGCTCAAGTTAAAAGAGATATCTTATATCCACGCCGAAGCCTATCCTGCCGGAGAGCTTAAACACGGCCCCATTTCACTTGTTTCGGAAGAAATGCCTACTTTTGCTATTTGTCCTCAGGATAGTATATACGAGAAAACTTTAAGCAATATTCAAGAGATAAAAGCTCGAAATGGGAAAGTTATAGCTCTAGCTACAGAAAGAGACGAAAAAATCAAAAAAATAGTTGATGATGTTATTTATATTCCAAAAGTAGAAGAAATATTCTATCCATTTATTGCTATAATTCCATTGCAACTATTTGCCTATCATATTGCAGACCTAAAAGAATGTGATGTTGATAAACCTAGAAATTTGGCTAAGTCAGTTACAGTAGAATAAATCTATCATATAAATTATATGGATGAAATAAATAATTATCTCAAAAAATAAATAAAATGATAACATTATTTCTTACTGATTACATTATTCTTCAAAAAAACTTCTTTCCATAGTCCAGCTATGTCCATCCCTTTATTTAGATTTGAAACATTATTGGAAATTATATTCATTCCACTAGAAATAGGGAACTCTGGATTTTTAACATTGAACTCAGTATTTGCTGGTTTCATAAAAGAGATCTTAAATTTTATATTATCAACTAGTATGAAACATCCACCACCAAAATAATACCAAGGATAAACCACTTTTACTTTTTTAATTGGAACATTAAATAACTGCACTGCTTTGTTTGCTTTTAGTTTTTTAACAAAATCTTCTATTTTTAACATCTTTTTTAATTCTTTAATATGCCAGAAATTAAGATAACCTTTTCCAAATATAATCATAGATAAATTTCCGTTTTCTAACTTCATTATTCCTTGGCTGCTGCCCGTAAGGCCCATTAATAACCAAGCATCTGTAGCTAATGATTTTGGAGTGCTATTTGATATTTTATCTTCTTTTTTTTCTTTTACCATTTTTTACCTCTTAACCTATCTTAATTTACACGATCAATTTTACTTTGCATTCTCCGGAGATACATTTAATCTCTCCTTGTTCACAGTCTAAAGTATTTTCAAAACATTCTTGAGTACACATCATCTGGGAACAATCAGGGGCATATTGCACATTAACAGCATCTTTAGGATGACAACACTCTGCTGGCGCGCAGTCTTTATCACTTTCACATCTTTTTTCAGATGGAACTTGAGCAGCAGGAGTGCAAGATAATAAGAATATTCCTATCAACATAATTCCTATGATTAAATAAATTCTATTTTTCATTTTAAAAACTCTTCTTCAAACTGCAATTTTTCATTGATTTCTCCACGTAAATTAACTTTCATCATCTTTTTAGTTTCATCTGCAGTATAATTTCCTAACAGCCAAGATAGCTTCATCAAAGCAGTATTTGCTAGCATGTCTTGACCAGGAATAATTCCAAGATCTAGCAAATCTCTCCCTTTATCATAAACATTCATATTAACGCCGCCAAAGAGGCATTGTGTAGTCATGACAATAACACATCCTGAATCCATAACTTCTTTGATGGCCGGATATATTTTTCGATGAATTTCACAAAGAGGATTTGGCACTTGTCCAGGAGTATGTCCTAGACCAGTCCCTTCTATCACAAGACCTTTGAAATTTTTAAAGATAGAAAATTGTTCAGGAAACATATTGGGGTGGATTTTAAGTAAAGCCACTTTCTCTTCCATTTTTGTTTTAATAAGTAATTCTGTCTCTTTTAGAGGGTAGTTCTTTGATATAAATTTTATCTCTTTAGTAAGATAATTTATTTTAGCTATGGCTTCAGAATTAACCGCTTGAAAAGCATCTCTTCTGGAAGAATGTAATTTATAAGTCTTATTTGCTGGCAGAATGTTGCACCATTCATCATTTTCACTAGAATGCATACAGATTGCGACTCCCGTAAACTCCGTTTTGGCAATAAATTCTGCAGCACAAATTAAATTCATGCTTGCATCACTGCTTCCTCTATCAGAAGAGCGCTGCGCTCCAACGAATATAATAGGAATATTTATTTTTTCAACAATAAATGATAATCCTGCAGCAGCTGCAGCTAAATTATCTGTGCCCATACCAATAATCATTCCTTTTGGCTTTTTAGCAGCCCATTTTTCTATAGTTTTACCTATCAAACTAAGATGGGAAAACCTCAAATCATCAGACCACATTTGAGCTACCAATTCTGATTCAATATTGGCTATCTTACCTAGCTCTGGAAACATTGATAACAGTTCTTCTGGAGAAAAATTACTCGCTACAGCGCCCGTGCGGTAATCAACTTTAGAAGCGATTGTTCCACCAGTGTGTAGAATGACTATAGTTGGTAGAGATTCGTTTTTGGTATTACTTACACTCTTTAGATTATTAGATTCTTTTTTATCAGTATTATTTTTTTGACTTTCTTTTGATTCTTTAATCTCTACTATTTCAATAACATCTTCTGTTTTAAATCCAACATTATAACCGCTGCCCAACTTAAGTAGAATAGTTTCTTCTTCCGGTGAGGGTATGATAATTCCTTCGAAAGAATCATTAGCGGTCTTTAATTTTACTTTTAAACCAGGTTTTATATTTTTTTCTTTAGTTTCCTCTAACTTTATTTTATCTTTTGATTCTAACATAAAGTGTTTATAATTCCTAAATCTTTATATACCTTATGCTTGGCGTAAAGTCCCAGTTAATAAAAATTAAAAAGATATTACAAACGAGGTTAAAACATGAACACTACCGAGAATTATGCTGTTAAAGATTTAAGTTTGGCTCAGCAGGGAAAGTTAAACATTGAATGGGCTGAGTCTCAAATGGGCGCTCTAATGAAAGTTAAGAAGCGTTTCGAGAAAGAGAAACCTTTCAAGAATTTAAAAATAGGTATTGCTTTACATCCGACTAAAGAAACTGCTGTTTTGGTCCGCACTCTGCGTGCAGGAGGGGCTGATGTTGCTATCTGTGCTTGTAATCCTCTCTCAACTCAAGATGATGTTGCCGCAGCTTTAGCGCAAGAAGGCGTCAAGGTCTATGCTTGGAAAGGCGAAACTAGCGCAGAATATTATGAAAATCTGAAAAAAGTAATTAATTTTCAACCGCATGTAACTATTGATGACGGATGCGATTTGATTTCAGAAATACATCAAAATTATCCTCATTTAATTCCCACTATTCTATTTGGAAATGAAGAAACTACCACGGGAATTATTCGTCTCAAAGCCATGGAAAAAGATGGAGCTTTGAAATATCCAGTACTAGCTATTAATAACCTAAAAACAAAACATCTTTTTGACAATTTTTACGGCACAGGACAGAGTACTTTTGATGGTATTATTCGTGCTACAAATATCCTCATTGCTGGCAAAACAGTAGTTGTTTGTGGTTATGGTCCCTGCGGCCAGGGAGTAGCCATGAGGGCCCAAGGTTTGGGTGGAGAAGTTATTGTTACTGAAGTTAATGCTTTTAGGGCTCTGCAAGCTAAGATGGATGGCTATCGTGTTATGCCTTTAATTGAGGCTGCAAAAGAAGGAGATATCTTTGTTACAGTTACGGGAAACAAAAACGTCATTGATTTAGCACATATGAAAAAGATGAAAGATGGAGTTTTGTTAGCTAATGCTGGTCATTTTGATGCTGAGATTAACGTCAAAGAATTAAAAAGATCAGCCAAGATGCGTAAAATAAGACCATTTATGGATGAATATCATTACAAAGGAAAGAATCTTTACATCTTAGGCGAAGCGCGTCTTATCAACCTAGCAGCTGCCGAAGGGCATCCTTCTGTAGTTATGGCTCAATCCTTCTGCGGACAATCTTTAGCCGTTGAATATGGTATTAAAAACAAAGACAAATTAAAAGTCGGTGTTAACGAATTACCTGTTGAAATAGACGAATTGATTGCCAAATTGCAGCTAGAATCTTTAGGAATTAAAATGGACAATTTAACTAAAGAACAGAAAAAGTATATGGACAGCTGGCAGGAAGGGACTTAGAAATACTTTTAGTTAGTTTTTTCTTTTCCTTTTTGTATATTTTTTCTTAGTTCACTTATATATTTTTTAACAACTTCTTTCTGGAATAATTGTTTGGATAATTGGTTTATTTCATCTTTTATCAAAATATTTATAAACAAAGTAGTATTTTATTATCCTAAAATGGATAATTTAATAAACATTGCTCAAGTGCAGAAAAATGAAGCGCTATTAAGAAAACATATCTTTACCAATTTGCAGCTCAATGTATTAAAAAAAAAGCTAAGAAATCAAACCTTAGACAGCAATGAAAAAACATATTATTACAAATTTATTAAGCCAAAAGTAAGAGCTTTACTAGCTTTTTCAGGAATAGAAGAAACAATTATTAGGGGTGAGGAATATATTTTATCCGAACGAATTATTCCTGCTAGAAAGATAATTCAGCAAATGCAGAAAAAACATCGTCGAGCTAAAATATTAATCTCTGGCTCATATTTATTTAACCAGCAGTTTAATGACATTGATGTGTTTATATTTAGTAAATATCACAAAGAAGATTATCGTTGGAAAAATATTCATATAAATTTCCTGCCTGAAACTGCTATAAACTCTCTATTTTTTAGTTCGCTTTGCCAAATTAGTTTGAGCAATTTTGCGACCCAATATAGCCAACCATCTACAAGTCCTATATCACTAAAAGATATTCTTGGAACTTATGAGTTACTAGTCAACGAAATTTTAAACAAAGAAAACTTTCAAAAAAAACTAAGAGATTTCATTATTGGGGCAGAATATATTGCTACAGGACAAATTCTCAACCCTTTACAGTTGTATCGGCTGAAAAACAAATTTTCAAGGAGAAATGTCCTAGTCCTGTTACAAAAATATTTTACAGAAAAATTAGCTTTAAATTACACCAAAGCAGAATTATCTTTGCTTGACACTTATATCCATGACTACCAAAAGTTAAGTAAAGAATATAAAGAATCTGTAAATCTGCATAACTACATTCAAACATATCAAGAGGTTTTAGAACTTGCTAGCTGAAGAAGGAAAGAAAAGAATCTTGGAAATTTTGCAACAAGACTTAAAGTTCGATGGACATTTTGACAAATGCTTTGAAAATATTAAAGAAACGCAGCAAGAGGAGTTAATTATCTGGGTTAAAGATTGTAAAGAGCATAAAACTAATGTAATTCAGTCAAAATTAGACCGCGAGATAATCGGCTTTGTAAGGCGTATTGGCAGTAATGTTCGAGCTATTCTAACAAAACGCAAAGACAATTATTTTATAGTTTTATTTTTAGATAAACATAAATACTATGAGGTGGAAATGTTAAAATTAGGTTTTTAATAATCATTTAATAATAGTTTAATAATAGTTTAATAATAACAATAACTATCATTATAATCACAACATCTATTAATTACCTTAAACAATTTCAACCCTTAAAATGTCAAAACCAACCGATGTCATGGCTCTAGGTAATATCATCCTAGATTTTTTAATAGAAGTTGATGAGAATAAATTGCTAGAGATGGATCTCAAGAAAGGAGAGATGCATCTTGTCGATGAACAGCAGGCCCATAATATTCTAAAAAAAATTGAAGAGCATCAATTAAAAATAGAGTTGTGTCCTGGTGGCTCTGCAGCCAACACTTTACGTGGTCTGGCACTCTTGGGAGCTACCGTTATTCTCTGCGGTAAAGTGGGCCAAGACAAACATGGCCAATTTTATGTCGAAGAAATAAAGAAACAAAAAGTTCAATCCAAGCTTTCTAATCATCATTTGCCAACTGGCAAAGCCATTACTTTTATCACACCAGATTCCGAACGCACTTTTTCCGTTCATTTAGGAGCTTCATTAGAATTAGTCAAAGAAGATGTTTTGGAAGAAGATATTGCCCGCAGCAAAATATTACATTTAGAAGGCTATCAATTGGAAGGAAAAACTCGGGATGTTGTCTTACATTCTATCCATTTAGCTAAAAAACATGGGACGCTTGTCTCTTTAGATCTAGCAGATCCTGGTGTAATTCGCCGCAATAGAGAACATTTGCTAGAAATTTTAAATAAAGTTGATTTCTTATTTCTTAACGAAAAAGAAGCCTTGGAATTTACTGGTCTTGAAGAACAAGAAGCGCTATTAGAACTGGGACAATACGTTCCTACCGTTATATTAAAACTTGGTGTAAAAGGTTCTTTAATATTGCATGAAGAAGTGATTCATTTTATTGAACCATTTCCTGTTAAAGCTTTAGATACAACCGGTGCAGGTGATACTTATGCTGCCGGATTTTTATATGGTTTTACTAATTCTTGGCCCATTGAGAAAGCCGGAAAATTAGGCAGCTTATTTGCTTCTAAGATAGTGGAGACAAAAGGTGTTAACTTTAGTGAGATTGATGTAGAAATTATTAAAAAGCAAGTTTCTTGAAGAACTACAGTTTCATCCAAAACATTTATAACTTGAGAGTAGTTATTCTATATTCATGGCTAATCTTTCCAAAATTGCAATACTTACTGCAGCAGCTTTAATTGGTGCTAATCTTAACATTCCTACAATTGAGGCTAAACCTGCCATTCAAGCTGAATCTCTTCGATCTGAATCAGTTTCATCTTCTTCTCTTTCTTCTATTGTCGATTCATATTGTCATCTTGCACCTGAACTGGAAGCGCCACATCAAAACTCTCCTTTTGCTTTAGATTCAGAACAATTAATGGCCGATATTGCCCACAAAAGAGCTGATATTGCTGAAAAAGAACAACTAGAGGCAATTTTATCAAATCCCCAGTTAGTTCAAGTAGAAAACTGTCTTTATCGTCCATCTAAAAATTTAGAAATTGATTGTAAATCACTCTTAACTTCAGAAGAAAAAGCTAAGTTTGTTCAAGACCATCCTTTTGCTTCTAGCTCAGAACCGAGCGTATTAATGTTTGAACCAATAAATATTGAGTTGGATGATTCAGCATTAAACCAAATCTATAGTAAAAAAGCTTTAGAACTTCTCAAATCTTATGAAAAAGAAGCGACTGAAACTTACCGTTATATTAAAAAATTAGGAATTGATCTAAAACCAACTTTGTATAACTTTTATCAAGAATTGTTCAAACTAGGAGCTGGTTTGTTAAAAGAAGGCTGTCAAACCTCAATAAGCACACTGGAATTTTCAATCTCTGATAAACATATGAAAGAACTATCTGATCGTGATTTTTCCGGCGCTTATATCTCTGGTGTAGTTTTTTTTAATGAAGAGACTTTTGTAAAAACAGGAGCACACGCCCTACATACCTATCTTCATGAATATGGACATTATGTGCATGATCAATTAGTAACTTCAGCTACAGGTGATGAAAACTCTTTTGAAGACGTTGACCCTTGGTTAGCAGAAGCTTTTGCTGATTCTTTTGCTTTATCTGTGGCTTTAAATTTATCTCAAACTAACGCTATTGGTCAGTTATTAAGTTATCATATTGTTCAAGAACAAAATGCTCTTGCTGAAAGTATTTATGAACCAAAAACATATGAAGACAATACAAATAAAGTTGAAGATAACAAAAATAATCCTAAAAATAATAGTCAAGAGAAACAACAACCATTTACTGCTTTAGAAGAACATTCTGCAGGAAGTATAGCTCTTCTAACTTTAAGAGGAGAATTAAAGATAGAGAACAAAGTCTTACAAAGATTATACGATTTAAGTCTCTCTGTTGAGGAAAATTCTAGTTTCCAAGCCAAGATGGAAGAGCGGCATAAATTATTAAGAGAAAAGTATTCTCTTCCTGTAGTAGATAAATTTGATCTCTACAACAAAACTAAAAGTCTTGAAAGAACACTTAATATGTGGGGTAGACCGCGTAGAAGTGTTTACAAATAAATTCTCTTAAATCCATTTCATAATTCTAGATGGGGAATGATATCCTTTATCTCCTTTCATGCGCAATTCAAATATTCTTTTATGGTAATCATAATATTTTACTTTAGTATCATATCTATTGGCAATGGTTTTATATCTATTCCAGAGCTCTTTATAATCTCCTATAGTTCTATTTTGAGCTGATGCTTTACCTGTTTTTAGGTAATCTTTAATCTCCTCAAAAATCCATGGATTACCTACGACGGCTCTCGCTATCATTACCGCTTTACATCCTAAATCTAACATCTGTTTTGCACTATATCCATTAACTATCAGGCCATTTCCAATAATTGGTATTTTACTTTTACTTATTATTTCTTCCAAAGCGTTAATATCGATGGCAGAGGTAGAACTTTCATCAGCTGTTTTAGCATGAACTGTTACATAATCCAAACCAACATCATTAGCTATTTCCAGAACTCTGAGGTAGATTTTTTGTTTCTTCTCTGCTTGATTTAAGCCTAGCCTTATTTTTATTCCGCAGGGAAGTGGTGATTCATTTCGCAGAGTTGTTAATAATTCTTTCATTTTTGCAGTTCTTTTTAATAGTGCTGGACCTTGACCAATATTAATAATTTCAGGTGAAGGACAGCCAAAATTTAAGTCAACAACCGAGAGATTAGAATATCTTCCATCATTTTCATCTATACCTTTTTTAATAATGGCTAGAGATTTTTGTAGAACTTCTTTTTTGCTAACTAGTAGCTGGATACCAGTTTTAACTTGTGGTGAATAGGTATCAACTAAGCTAGTTGTTGCTTTATTTTCCTGCACTAAAGCTGAAGCGCGGATCATCTCTGTAAAAGTTAATGAAGCTCCATGTTCATAGCATATTGTTCTAAATCCTAAATCAGAAACACTCTCCATGGGAGAAAGCCACAATTGTCCAAATGAGAATGTCATAATTGAAATAAATAACGCAGTGCTATTAAATGTTTTTGTGGTAAAATATACTAAAATTGGTAAATAATTGAACCTAAATACCTATTTTATAAATCTATAAGTGCGAACAAAATGTTTGATTACTTTGCACTTTTAGTATATATTCAAAATAATTTTATTTATATCTTCTCTACTTTAATAAAATATATAAACCATCTCTATTGATTTTTGGATATGCTTAAAATAGGAATAATTGGCGGTTCTGGATTGGATAACCCAAATATTCTCCATAATCCTTTAGATTTAGAGATTACTACCCCTTACGGTTCACCGTCTTCAAAGTTAAAAGCCGGAAAAATTAAAGGCGTTGACGTAGTTTTACTCGCTCGTCATGGTCGAGAACATACAATTCCACCAAGCAAAGTCAATTATCGTGCTAATATCCAAGCTCTTAAACAAGTTGGTTGTACCCATATTTTAGCCACAACTGCTTGCGGCAGCTTGAAAGAAGAAATTGGCCGAGGAGATTTAGTTATCTTGGATCAATTTATTGACTTTACTAGGCATAGAGAAATCACTTTTCATGATAAATTCGAACCTCACAAACCAGAACACTGCCCTATGGCGGAGCCATTTGATAAAGAATTAAGGTCTTTACTTATCAAAACCTGTGAAGAATTAAATCTTACACATCATAAAACTGGTACAGTTATAACTATCGAAGGGCCTAGATTTTCTACTAAAGCTGAATCAAAGATGTTTAGGATATGGGGCGCTGATATCATTAATATGTCAATTGCTCCTGAAGCTGCTTTAGCTAATGAATTAAAGATACCTTATGCAGCAATTGCCATGTCTACTGATTATGACTGCTGGAAGGAAAATGAAAAAGCAGTTACCTGGGAAGAGATCCTTAAAGTTTTTGGAGAGAATGTTACTAAAGTTACTTCTCTTTTGATAAAGACTATCCCTAAGTTAGATCCAAAGTTAACTGAGAAAATAGACTTAGCTTCCACTATAAGAACCGTTCCAAATTGGCCTAAAGCTGGAATAATGTTTAGGGATATAACAACTTTATTGCAAAATCCTCAAGCCTTTGATTACTGTATTGAAAAATTTAAAGAACAATATCAAAATAAAGATATTACTAAAATTGCCGGAATAGAATCAAGGGGTTTTATTTTTGGCGCAGCTTTAGCTCGTGAAATGGATCTGCCGTTTGTGCTTATACGAAAGAAAGGAAAACTTCCGGCGGAAGTAGTTTCACAAGAATATAATTTAGAATACGGTACCGATAAAATTGAAATACATAAAGATGCTTTAAATTCTAGTGACTATGTTTTGCTTATAGATGATTTACTAGCAACTGGTGGAACTATGTCTGCGGCATGTCAATTGGTTGAAAAATTGCAAGCCAAAGTGGCCGGATGTGCTTTTGTAGTTGATTTACCAGAATTGAAAGGCAAAGAAAAGTTAAATAATTATAATCTATTTAGTCTAGTTGAATTCGAAGGAGAGTAAATAAGTTTATTAATAATTTCTCTTTTTTAATTGTAAATTTTTCAGGACAATTAGAAGAAAATAAAACACTTTATATCAATGATAATAGTTTTGGTAGTCTTTGCGTTAAAGATGCCCCCATTAGTGATGTAGAAGAAATTAGTTCTGGTTGTAATGGATTAAATGAAACAGACTTCACATCTTGTCTTGGTACTAGTTTAAGCTTGAATGGTATTAATTGTTTAGATGAAGGCTCGATGATAAGATTTAGCGATCTACAACATACTGGCATTAGAGGTACACCTACTGTAACCTCTACAACTTCTTCTAGTAGTTCTGGCAGTGGGGGAGGTGGTGGTGGAGGAGGTACAGGTTTTGGAATTTGTGGAGATTCTGTTTGTAACGATGGAGAAAAATGCGCAGATAATGAACAAACAAATAGTAATGCTGGTTCTTGTTTCAAAGATTGCGGGTTGTGTCCTCAAAAAATAATCCCAGAAGAACCAGAAAAACCAATTGAAGCAATTACTAAGCCTGAACCTAGTACTTTCTCTGAAAGACTAAGTAATTCACAAGTAGCACTGGCTGGAAAAGCCTATCTACAAAATTTTAGAGAAGTGTTTTTTGATCTGAGCTGGTTATGGGTGCTTTTAGTTGTAGTTATACTAATTGTAGGTGCATTAATTGAAATAGATTATCTAAAAAAACATCGAAAGTATCGTAAATCTTAGATTATAACTATTTTTTGACTACAATCTTTCAATTGCATCTCTAATTTCGTCTTTGATTTTATCTGGATTTGTTTTACTTGTAGTTGCCTGTTTTTTTATTTCATTAACACTTTCTTTCTTTTCTTCTTTAATCTTAATTTCAGATTTTTTTTCTTCTTTATTCTTTACTTCTATCTCAAATTTCACTTCTTTCTCTAATTTAACTTTCCAACACTTGTCTTTAATTTTTCCAGCAACACTATCTAAATCATAACTTGGCTGTTTTTGTTCCCAATTCAATCCATCTAATTTATCCCCTGATTTTCTAGGTAATACATGGGCAACTAAACGGCCAGATTTGTTATCATCAGTAATTCCAGATTTAACAATAATATTTGTTCCTTGAGCTTTGAAGCCTTCAAAAACTAAAGAAGCAGCTACAGAAGCGGTTTGAAAAAAATGACGGCTATCTTCTGCGCTAAGTTTAGTTAGATCTTTTTCCTGTACCTTGCTATAAATCTCTATGTGTCCTGGGGTAACAGGTTGCGATGGCAATACTACTAATACTTTTTCATCTTCATACACCACTTCTTTTTCTTTGGCTAAACTTTGTAAAAATGACGGCCTTTCTCCACTTCCTTTATGCCAAGCAGCTGGATTTTTAGTAAAATGATTGTTCATCAAATGTGGAAAGTTTTTCTTTAAAATATTTTTTTCCTCTTCGTTTATTGTTTTTCCTGTCTTAAAATGGAAGTTAAAGAATCCATCATTTTCTTCTCGAGGTATAATGTGGCTTAAAAAATGCGGCCCTTGCTGTCCTGCAGCCTGTCCATTCGCCATAAAGATATTAACCGCTGTACTAACCATACTCTCTTTTACTGCTTTAGCTAATTGCGGAATTAGACTGAAATAATGGTTACTCTCCTCTGGAGAAGCGTAAAGTAATAATGGATAATGTTCTTTTAGTAAATATAAAGTATCACCTTTGACTGCTGGATAGATATCTAGTAAAGCTATAGTTTTCTCATCTTCAAAAACAATTTTTCCTGGAACTTCTTTCTTAGTAATCTTGCAGAAAATACACTGTTTCTTTTGTTCAGTAAGTTGTGTTCTTATTTCTGGAGGGAGATGCTGCATGATTTGCTAGAATTGGCTTTATTTTTATAATAGTTTCTAGAATTTTGGAGTTCTTAAAACTAGGTTAACTCCCACTTGTTAGTGATTAAACTAGCAAAGTTTATAAATAACCCCCAATTTTAGAGCTTAAAATGTCAAGAATTCGCGGAGGAATAGTTGTATCAGATACAGACCCAGTATTTGACGGCCCAGATACTGCTGTCGCAGATTTGCTAGATGATACGCCAAAGCCTCCCGTAGTTGTAGCTCCTGTGCCACCTCAATTAGAAAATATAGTCGGCAATTTACTCGATGCTTATCGTTTAACCGTTCCAGGAACGATGCTTCATTCTGACCAATTAATGAATGCACGTCGTCTCAGTCCAATAACTCCGCAAAGAGAAGACTTACAACAACTGGCATTTTATACTGCTGATGGTGCAATCTATTTCCTCGATGGAAAAACACCCAAATTAGCTCTTACTAGAGAAGCAGACAATTTGGTTTTGAGGCATATTGACGATGCTATTAACAGTTATTATCAACAACTAACTCAAACAAAAAATTATCGTCCAGATCCTGCTGAAGCAGATATATCCATTAAATCAGCCACAACTGAAATATTTGATTTAACTCAACTTAAATTAAAGAAACACGACGACGAGTTTAGTTATATGGCAATTTCTACAACTAAATACGACAAACTAAATCCAGAACAACGTCGTTTAGCTGAGCGTATTTATGGTCAAGGCACTGATTTTATTGACAATATGGCAATGTTAGCTACGGCTCAAATTGCTGAAACGAAAATTTATGTTTTGAATCCTGGTTATGTTAAAACAGAAGCTCGAAGTGGTTACGTTGGGCGGGCTTCGTGGCTGAGTAGTTTCGATAATCTTTCTAGCTTCGACGCGAGTGATCGTAACATCAATATTAACGACCGTCTGCGTGGGGTACGTCGTGGTGCGAGCGTTAGCGAGCAAGTGTCCGCCACAGGCGGCGCGCTGCAAAGTGCTGTTTCAATCATTCCTCCAAGTATGAGTCTAGTTGATTGTTATAATCTAATCCTTTCTAATCCTGCAGAAGCGGTAAAAGCTTTGGACAATCAAAAAGCCTCTGCTTTGGCTGGACTTCTTCAGACCTATCTATCTTCTAGAGTACGATAATCTTCTTAAACTTTTATTTTAATTAAATAAATGTCTCAGCACTCTCCTGTAAATAGGGAGTTAGCTTGGACTACATGCTCTTATGCTAAGACAGAGGCGACTTTGTTATAAAACATTCAGCCCAGACAAGTTCTGGAGCTGATAAAACAACCAAGACAAAACGCTTTCGAGTGTTAGTTGAATTGGTGACGATTTCATGGCATCAAGAGCTATTACGTTGGGCGGGCTTCGTGGCTGAATAATTTCAATAATCAATCTAACTTCAACGCGAATAATCGTAACATCAATAATAACAACCGTCTGCGTGGAATAGTCCAAATAGTGCTGAGAATTTATCTTCTTCATATGAATAATTATCGTGATCTATGGAAAGAATTGTGTAGCTATTCAAATCTGGAATTAGCTTTCAAAAAAGCAAGAAAACACAAAACTTTAAAACCATATATTTTAAAATTTCAACATAACATTATCGAAAATATTTCGCTTCTACGTACAGAACTTTTGTTCCATGTTTACAAACCAAAACCACTTCAAATGTTTATTCTACGTGATCCTAAAACCAGAAAGATAAATAAATCTGATTTTCGTGATAGGATTGTGCATCATGCTCTTTGTAATATACTAAAGTTCCGTAGCTTTCGAACAATTATCGGAACTTTATATATATAAAATTCCTAATTAAATATTCGAATATTTGGGAATTTTAGTATATCATTGGGCCATTGTTTGAAAAAAGTTTTATTTTTGACTCCTATGCAAATAGAAGAGGGAAAGGTACTTTCAAAGCAATACTACGTTATGATTACTTTGCAAGAAAAGTAACCCATAATTATTCTTGTAAAGCCTATGTACTAAAAGCTGATATTCAGCACTATTTTGATGAAGTTAACCATTCAATCTTGCTCTCTCTAATCCTCACAAAAATTAAAGATCCCAAAGTACTCTGGCTTATCAAAGTTATTTTAAATAATTATTCTATAACTGCCAGAACCGGTATACCTCTTGGTAATTTAACCTCCCAATTTTTTGCTAATATTTATCTTCATGAATTGGATGTTTTTGTCAAGACAAAAATTAGAGCAAAATATTATCTTCGTTACGTAGATGATTTTGTACTTTTTCATCCTTCTCCATTAGTATTAGAAAAATGGAAAGAGGAAATCGTCAATTTCATTCGAAAAGAATTAATGCTTAAGTTGCATCCTAACAAATCAAAGATTCTTCCGCTTCATATTGGTATAGATTTTCTCGGTCTTAAAATATTCCCTCATCATCGTCTCTTGAAACGTAAAAACATCCGTTCTTTCCATCGAAAGTTCCAGCAAATTCATGTTTTGTATACTACTAAAACGATTACTTATGATTCGATCTATAATTTTATTGAAGGGTGGTGTGCTAACTCTAAGAAAGCTAATGTGTTCAAATGTAGAACACGTATTCTCTCTCGTTTTGAAGAAAAATACAAACACGATATTTCAACTAAAGAAGTTAACCGAGGTCTTCACTATTATCAAATCTTAAAAAATAAAAATATTGAAAAATAAAAACCTATTTCTTCTTGCTTTTTTCAACTGCTTTAGCTAGTTTTAATCTCTTAATCAACTCTTTATAGCGATTACGGATGGTAACTTCTGTAACACCGGCAACATCAGCTACTTCCCGTTGAGTTCTTTTCTCTCCGTGCAACAAACTAGAGACATAAAGAGCAGCTGCGGCAATTCCTGTAGGTCCTCTTCCTGAAGTTAACTCAATGTCCCTGGCCATTTCTAAAATCTCAACAGCATTTGATTGTGTTTCAGGGGTTAATTTAAGAGCTGAAGCAAAGCGTGGGATATAATCAGCCGGATTACTTGGTTTAATACTTATTCCTAATTCTCGTGTTACAAAACGATAAGTTCTGCCAATTTCTTTCTTTTCAATACCGGATGCTTCTCCCATTTCATCTAAAGTACGAGGAACTTCATGTCTGCGACAAGCAGCATATAATGCTCCAGCGACAACCGATTCCATGGATCTACCACGAACCAATCCTTTTTGTACCGCTAGACGATAAACTCTGGCTGCTTCTTCTTCTACGGACTTTGGTAGTTTCAAGAATGAGCTGACTCTCTTTAATTCAGCCAAAGCCACTTTTAGGTTTCTTTCAATGGCGGTGCTGATACGGATATTCCATTTTCTAAGTCGGAAGAAACGATCTCTTTCTCTATCTGAACCAATTTTATATAAATCTGAAGTTTGACCTACTTCTGTTCCTAACCCTTTGTCAAATTGGGTCTCACTAGAGGGGGCTCCTGCTCTTCGTTTGCTGTCTCCATTGTCATCTTCAAAATCCCTCCAATCTTGAGAGAAATCAATCATCCTATCTTCAATAACTAGACCACACTCTCGACATACAGTTTCACCTTTCTCAGAATCACGATAAATATTTTTGCTGGCACACTCAGGACATTCTTTGATTTGTTTGCGCATCATTTTGGCTCACTTCCAGAATCTTTCTCTTTACGTTACCGTTAAATTTATATATGGTTTTAGTTCATTATTTATAAAGCTTTCGTTAAAAAGTGCTCTGTAGAAAGTCTAGAAAAAGTCGCCTTGGCCACAAAACTTGTGCCACTTAAGTTGTACTTTTTATAAGAAGTGGCAACAACAACTAAGGTAAATTGTAGTTCGAGTTTTGTTTTTTGGCCTAGGCGGCGACTTTTTCTACAGAGCCGTTAAAAAGCAAGGCTAATTCGTTTCTAAGCGGTAAGGAAAGATTTAAATATGATTACTCTTTATTACCCTACATGGAAAAGAGAGGCCAATTAGGTATTATCGAGTTTAAGTTCTTTATTTATGGCTTCATTGTAGGTATAATTGGTGCTTTGGTTCTAGTGCTTTTAGGTAAGAAGAAGATTATCCCATTTCAGATACCTGTAGTCTGTGGTCTTTTTGGAAAAAAAGGACAGTTGGGGATGATTGAATTTCAATACTTTATGGTTGGTCTTGGGGTAGGCTTAGTTGCCGGCTTTATTCTAGTCTATTTAGGTACTACCGGAGTAATTCCTTTTAAGATTCCAGTTTGTTAATTTTCACTTTAATTTTTAATTAATCTTTGATTTATTTTTTAATAAAATATTTTTAAACATATTACTTTGTTTCTAGTGTCGATAATTTAACAAATTTAAATCATCTTTTCTATCTATATGCCCCCGAATAGAAAAGGTTAAATAGCTACTCTTTCTGTGTTTTCTAATTTTAGTGATGGTTTTTTAGTGATGATTAATTTTTAAAATTAATCGTTAACTGATCGTCTAAAAAAATGTAAAAGAGGTAAATGATATGGATGTAGATCAAATACAGAAAATTAATACTCTGGCTTTACAGCTTCTCAATCAAGGCTTGGCCAAAGATAGAGCTGATGCCGTAATACAGGCTGAAAAAATCTATAAAGGGCAAGGCGGAGAAGATTATGCCGAGATTAGAGGAAGATTAGAACCTTCTCAACCAGCTGTTACTAATTTACGTAAAGAAGATAAAGTTTCATTAGGCTTGAGCGAAGATAAAATTAAAGAAATTCTAGAGAAAAACACTAATTTTTTAGTTAAAACTATCAAAGAATTTCATGAAAAAGTAAGCTCTATGGAAAAAGAGATGGTTGAACTGAAGCAGAAACTTCGTAATGTTCACTCTTCTGTGTCTACTTCATCGCAAGAATCTTCACAGCAAGCTCCACAACCTGCTCAGCAAGTAGCTCAACAGACTTATGGCTTGGGTGAAATTCCTGCAAATAATCCATATCCTCGTGGAGATACGGTAAAGAGCAATCAATCCTCGGCCTCTCATCCTCGTGTTGGAAACTTTAGTGGAGCAGATGTTTCTATTGAGAAATTTTTCTATATGGGGCATAAGTAGTTGTGCCTTAAGAATTCATCTTTGTTTTTATCTTTTGTTTTTTATAATTTCTAATGTTCTCTCTTTATCAAATTATCCCGGCCTTCTTTCTCTCATACTCCGTCGGGTATCTTCTATCAGAACAGCCCGTGCAGAAATCATTGGATTACAATGAATGGCGTAATTTCTTAACTGTTTTAGAAAAAGCAAAAGTCGCTTGTCACAATTCTGGTCAAGACGTTAATGATCATTTTGTTGGCGTCAACGATATTGTTTTGCTAGGTTCTGGTAGTGAAAGGGAAGTGGAAGATTATAAGCTTACTAGATACGCCTGCTACCTCGTCGCTCAAAATGGAAGAGGACATAAAGAAACTAGAGCGAAGGGTAAAAGTAAAGGACACAAATAATCAATTAAAATAGTTGTGTCCTTTAGATATAGTGGCGGTGACTAATTGTTCGATTATTTATATCCGCCACTATAAAACAGAGGAGAGAAGAATGGCCGATGTTTCAAAGCGGAAGAAAAAGATTAGATAAACATGTTCTTATACTAAAATTCCCAAATCTTCAAATATTTAATCAGGAATTTTATATATATAAAGTTCCAATAATTGTTCTAAAGCTACGGAACTTTAGTATAACACTAAAAAAATCTCTCATTTTGCCTATCAAACCAACTCCTCTTCAAATATCCATTCTGCAACAATTGTTCCAAAATATTTATATACTGGACTATACAAATCTTTAAAAAATAATAATCGTTAACTACTTTAAAATAAATACAGCGAGGGATTTAAAATTAAAAACAAACTATTCCTAACACTATTAGTCACTGTACTTTTTATGTTTTTCTTAGTAGATTCTGCTCTGGGGGCAGTTGAATTTACAACTGAAAAAGCCACTCTTGATGTAGATTATAAATTATTTAACGATAATAATCAGAAAATAATTACCGTTAGCACTAGTAGTTTTGTCTTAAGAAATACTGATGCTGTAAACAGTGCTGTGGTAACTTTAACTGTTACAGGATTACCTACTAATTATGCAGTTAGAAGTCAAGAAGTAACTATCCCTGCTGCTGGAACACTTTCGGCAACTTTATCATTAGACGTACCTCATAAAGAAGATGCTGGAAACAAGAATATTGGAACAATTACTGCTTCACAAGGCTCTAATCAATTGGCTAGCTTGCCTCTAGAGCAAAAAACCAAGTCTATGCTTAGTTTGAAAGATTTCAATGTAGATTATATTGACCAAGGTGATTCCTCTGAAAAGGATTCTTTTGATACTGATGAAGATCAATTTGAATTAGAAAAAGAAGTTTTGGTAGGAACTACAGTTACTTTAAATTTTAAGTTTGAAAACCTATTTGATAACGATTATGACTCTGATGACGGAAAGATTGATGACATCAATCTAAAAATTGAAGCCGACGATAATGATTTATTTGCTGATGATTTTGAAGAAGATTATGATATTGGCAGTATAGCTAATGATGGTACTAAAGATTATGAAGTAAGTTTTATTATTGGAGACGAAGCTAATGCTCGAGATTATACTCTTACTATCACTTTAGATGGTGAAGATGGCAAAGGGGCTAGGCATGAAATTGAGAAAGAGCTAGAATTCAGCGTTATCCGTAAAAGAAATGATGTGCGCTTTGAAAAAGCTAATTTAACCACCACTACTGATATTACTACCTGTTCTCCACGCTTTATGATGGAAGTTAAGATGAGAAATTACGGCACTAAAAACCAAAATGATGCTGCCCTATCTATCTATAACGCTGACTTGAATATCAATGAAAACGTTCCACATATCGCTCTTGAAAGTTTTGGTGAGAATGACGACACTTGGAGCAGAACTTTCAATTTTAATCCTACTAATCTGAAAGCTGGAAGTTATTATTTAGATGTTACCGCTTATATTGATAACGATTTATCTGCTGATCATGAACGTGTACCAGTTGTTGTAAAAGCTTGTAAAGCTGAGAAGAAAACTGAAGTTGTTAATAAAACAGAAACCGTTGCGCCTGAACCTAAAGTAGTAGAACAACCTAAAGCAAATGAAACAGTTACAACTATGCCTGTAATTAAAACAGTAGAAAAGTCTTTTACTACCGATGACTTAATTGTTGGCGGAGCAGTAATCATTATGGTTTTATTAATTTCGATAATTGGCTTGTTTGCCGCGATATTGATTAAGAAATAGAGAGAGTCATGATATAGAGTTTTCCCAAATAAAGAGGATGTTTAGATTATCGGAGGGAAAAATGAAGAACTTAAGTTTGAATATTTTAGTTTTACTATTTTTATTATCAGCTAATCTTGCATTAGGAGATGTGGTGATTAATGAGGTGATGTATAATCCTAGTGGTTCTGACTCCTATGATGAATTTATCGAGATTTATAACAATGGAGACGATTCTGAAAATTTAGATACTTATAATCTTTGTAGTCAAGAGATTTTAGAAGGATACATTAACAATGCAGATGGAAATACTAATCTAGAAACAGGATTAACTCTTGCACCAGGAGAATATGCTTTAATAACTGATGGTGGAACTGGAACTAAAGTTTATACTAATTTTGATGTTGATAGTAATTCTATTGCCTTTCATGTAAATGGAAATACTCTTTGTGGTGGACTAGACCATGGAGATACAATTAGTATAACTAACGGAATTAATAGTAATACTTTAGTTATAGATTCTAACTGGGGTGGAAATGGCGATGGTAAAACTCTAGAAAAAATTAATGGGTTTATAAATGATAACACCCAATCAAACTGGCAGGAGAGCAGAATAGGAGGAACACCCGGATCAAACAATAATGATGCCCCTACTGCTGAAAATAGTGCTGTAACAGCAGAAGAAGATACCGCTTATATTTTTACAATTTCCGACTTTAACTTTGCTGACGAAGATGCCGATGACTCTTTAAACTCCATAAAAATAACTGGCTTAGAAACCGTCGGAGATTTGGAATTGGCAGGAGTAGATGTTACACTTAATCAAGTAATTCCAGTAGCAAGTATTACTAGCTTAACTTTCAAACCAGTAGCTAATGCTTACGGAACACCTTATGCTACTTTCAATTTTAAAGTAAATGATGGTACAGAAGACTCAGCTTCTTCATATACCGCAACTATTAATGTTAATCCAGTAAATGATGCTCCTACTTCTAGTACTCCTGCAGCAATTACTATTAATGAAGATGCAACTTACACTTTTAGTTCAAGTAATTTTCCTTTTTCAGATATTGATGGTAATACTTTAAACTCAATAAAAATAACCAGTTTAGAAACTGTCGGAGATTTGGAATTGGCCGGAGTGGATATTACACTCAATCAAGAAATTCCTGCGACTAGTATTGCCACTTTAACTTTTAAACCAATAGCCAATGCTTACGGAACACCTTATGCTACTTTCAATTTTAAAGTAAATGATGGTACAGAAGACTCAGTTTCTTCTTATACTACAACGATTAATGTTAATCCAGTTAATGATGATCCGGTAGCTGACGATGATAGTTTATCTGTAACTGAAGATAATACTGCTGTAGATATAACTTCAATACTTTTGAATGGAGATACCGATGTTGAGAGTAATCTTTTATTAAACATAATTAGTGTTACTCCCGCTATGGGCACTGTTAGTTTAGTAGGTGGCGTAGTAACTTATACTTCTTCTGTTAATACTCAATCTTTAAATGTAGTTGGTACAACTACTGATTCTTTCACTTACACAGTCAGCGATGGAAATGGCGGAACCGATACAGCTACAGTTTCAATTACTATTACTGGAGTCAATGATGTACCAGAAATCACCTCAACTGCACCAACAACCGCTATTGAAGATTCAGTATTCCAGTATCAAGTTGAAACTACTGATGTTGATGGTCCATCATCGTTATATTCGATAATTAGTGGAACTATTGGAAATATGTTTATTGATCCAATTCTAGGATTATTTTCATGGACGCCACTAAATAATAATGTTGGTACTAATGCCCCTGTAACCATACAAGTTTCGGATGGAAGTTTAACAGATACACAACTACTTACTCTTTCAGTTACTAACACTAACGATGCTCCTACAATTTATTCAGTTCGATTAGATGGTGTTACAGTAGTAGCAGATGGTACGGGTACTGCCGTTCAAGCTGTAGAGTCAACAATAGAGCTTACTGTTTCGGACATGGATCCAACCAATGATGTTTTAGTGATAAATGAAGATCTTTCTACCTTTAAAGAGACACCTTTATCAGAAATAGAAGGAATTGAAATCGACGAATTAAACATCATGGACTGGGCTTTAGAAAATCACGGCTCATTTGACATTAGTTTAGTTGTATCTGACGGTAATGGAGGTAATTCTGAACCTTTTGAATTTCAATTAAATGTTTTACCTGCCCTGGAAATTAATACTATAGTTGTTAATGGTGAGGTTATTACTGATGATGATGAGACTACAGTTTCACCAGGAGATGAAGTCCAAATAGATTTTAGTTTTATTAATAATTATGAGAATGAATTAGGAACAGTAAGAACAGAAGCTTATTTAGGTTCTAATTTGATTCATAATGGCATCTGCAATGGTGTGGAAAATTGTGAAGATGGAAATTGGGTGCTCCTTCCTAGCGAATCAGGAGATGATTCATTTACTTTTGAAGTACCCGATACTATCACTGAAGAAGAATTTACCATTAAACTAAAAGTTATAGATGATTGGTTCTGGCACTCATTTGAACATGAGTTCATACTAAATTTCGAAGTGAGAAGAAATATTGCAGATCTTACTATTGTTGATGCTCAACTATCCGCTGACGAATTAAGTTGTACTCGTACTACTTCGCTTAGCTTAAATCTCGCAAATACTGGAGAGAGGGGTATAATCCCTCAAATATTAGTTTATTCTGAAAAACAAACAGGAACTTTTGATGGATTTGATGCAACTTTTGCACCGCAAAACGGCGAGGAATTGGCTAGAGAAAATTTAGCAACTTTAAGTAGTGGTTCCCGGCAAAATTATCTAATCCCTATAGGCGCAGAAGATTTAATTGATGGTTCATATAATCTTTATGTTTATGTTGTTAACTCGCACATAGATCCGAGTGATAACTACATCGCTGATGAAAGTACTGTAGAGTTGACTATTGGTCCATGTGTTTTACCTACATTAGAAATAAGCAATGTCCAAGTGAATGGGGCAAACGTGGCAGAGAATGGCGTTACCACTACGTTTAAACCGCAACAGCAATTGAACTTTCAGTTTATGGTCACTAATCGCCTAAGCCATCCAGTAACGGGCATAACGGCCCAGCTAACTTCCACTGAAGCTTCGTTAGATATGCAAAGTGTCAACAGTATCAACTTAGCAGCTGGTGAATCCAGACAAATTAGCCTGACCGGTGTACTTCCTTTAGAGATTCCAGAAGGAGAATACGACGTTGAGCTTACCGTTTCTGGACGTGATTATGAAGATAACACTCAACGTCAAAGCGATGCTTTCTCATTTAGCTTGACTATAGAACAGGAGCCAGCCGATTTAGTAATCTCCAGTTTGAGTCTAGAAGAAACCACTGTTACTTGCGCTTCTACAACAATGCTGACTGTGAATTATGTCAATCGTGGCAGTCAGGAAGAGACTGACGCAACTATTCAAGTAAAATTAGGAAGTACTGTTCTAAGTACAACAGAAGAATTTATTGTAGGTCCTAATGATCAACCTAATGCTCAAGGAAGCAGAGACGACATTTCTATTCTTATCGAAAGTCTTTCCACTGGTGCAAATACTTTGACAGTCATCTTAAAATATCGTGATGACTTTAAGACAGACACAAAAACTATTGTCTTGAATAAGAATAATTGCTTGGCAAGTTTCACGCCTACTGGCAGTAATCTAATCATCGCCGATGGTGTTTCTCAAGAGTTTGCTTTGGTCTTAAGTGATGATACTGCTGGCAGTGATATCGAATGGTTTATTAATAACGAACGGCAAAATGTGGAGTCTGGTGGGGATAGTGAAAACTTTGAGTTTTCTTCTACTACAACTACAAGTACAACTACTCCAGGAACATACCAAATTAAAGTTGTGATTAATGGAAAAGAAACTCACACTTGGACTGTAACAGTAACAAACATCCCTTTGACCAGTCTTTTTACAACTAATTTAGGTGCTACTGAAACAGAAAGTCGTTTGGAAAGCTTTCCTTTTTTCACCGTACAAAACAGCTTAGCTAAAATTGTTTTCCAGCAACCTGTAGATTTAACTGACATTTTTAACCTCGATGATGTAATTACTATCACTGAGGGCTTGGTTTCAGTAGATACAACTAATGCTCCTAGCTTAGATAATCAACCAGCAAAGATTACTCTCTTTAAATCATACACTAACTACAAAATCCGTAAATCAACTGATGGAACAACCTTTACAGATTGTTATGATAGTTCAAATCCTCTAGCAACTAATGTCTGTACTTCCGTAAGTAGTGTAACTAATAGTAATGGTGTTTTAGAATTTACAGTTAATGACTTCTCCACCTACAAAGTCGTGGAAAACATCCCAGCTGCTTTAGAAGTCCCAACTGAAGTGTCCTTTAACAACGTCAATCGTGGACAAGAAGCAACTGTCGTAGTAACTATCAAAAACAAAGGTACTCTAGACCAATTAACTGGAGTAACCGCTACTTTAGTAGACGTTAACAGCAAATACAATGTCGCGTCTCCATCTACTCCTTTGAGTACTTTAGACTCAACTTTTGATGCTAGTGAGCAAAATACTTTGACCGTTAAAGTAAAAGTTCCTTCCGATGAATCTGCCGGAAAGCATAAGATTGGAACATTAAGAATAACTAGCACTAGTCCTGCAGAAACTAAAAACATCGACATCTACCTTCAACCAAAGAGCCTTCTATCCATAACTCAAATAGAAGTAAACGGTAAAGAATCCGGTAAATTATCTTTAGAAGAAGTTAACAAGATTGAAGTAAATGTAGAAAATATCTACACTGAAGATATGACTGATGTTATTGTAACTGCTAAACTTTTAGACGTCAATGGCGATGATATCGAAGTAGAATCTGATTCATTTGACTTAGATTCAGATGATGACAAAACTGTATCTCTAGACTTAGATTTAACTTCAGAAACAATAGATCAAGAAACTTACACTTTAGAAATTACTGTTGAAGGCACAGCCGATGATGACAGCGAGCATAGTGCAGTCGAAACAAAAGAACTAAGCTTAGATTTAGAAACACATAAAGTAATAATCAGCAAATTGACTGCTTCCAACACAAACTTAAAATGTGAGCGTCAAGTATCTTTACAAGCTACAGTTGATAACAAAGGTAAGTCTCAAGAAGATGACATTGAATTAACTTTAACTAATACTGCCTTAGGAATAAATACTAAAAAGACAGGCATTGAACTAGACGAATTGTTTGGCACTGACAACAGTTATCGTGCTTCTTTCAGTCTAAACCTAGAAGATAAAGCTGCAGGTACTTACACTTTATCAGCAGAAGTATTTCGTGATGGCAATAGTGAAGATACAGAAGAATTAACTTTAACTATTGAAGACTGTCCAACTGGAAGTACCACTACTGGCACCACAACAACAAGTACTGGTTCGCAAACTTTAAGTTTAGCAAGTCAACAATTGGCTCAAGAATTACAAAAAGCCCTAACTGTGCCAATTGAACAAAAGCAGCCAGTAACCTCTTCATTTAGAGATACTACTACTTATACCACTTTGCTAGCGCTCTTAACCATCTTGGTAGCTATCGCTGGAGTATTGGGAATGTTTATCTTGCTAAAGAAGAGATACTAATTTTTAGTATTTTTTTTACTTTTTTTTTCTTTACTTTTTTTTATGATTTCAAACATTTATCTATCTCGACAATATAAAAATTAGATAACCATTAAAAATAAAGCTTGCTTTCTATCCTACAATGACCACAGAAACCGTATGTATCCCCGTTGAAGAATATTCTCTCTTAAAAAAGAAAGAAGCAGTAGCAGATGATATGCTGCTTCAGATGGAACTTAGCTTAAGAGATATTGAAACAGGTAAAATAAAGCGAGTTAGATAGTTAAGAGATAGTTTTAAGATATAGCAAATGTGACGAATATTCGATTATTTAACCTCACATTTGCTTATTAGTAATTGTGAACAAATGTTTAATAAAATTTCACAATTACTATATCTTTCTTTGTTGATAATTATATGGTTAATTATGCTCTGTTGTTCTTTTTTTGTTCCGTAAGCAATTAGTATGGCTTTTTTAGAACTAACATTTATCAGATAAAATAGTCTTTTACTTCCTAATTTTTTCTCTCTAAACCAATCAAAGCGAAGAGGTTTTCCAACGTTTAAATTCTCAACCAATTGATCTTTAATCTTTTCAATCCAATCCTGTTCAAACTTTTCTAATGAGCCACATACTCGAGAAAATTCTTCCGTTTCATAAATCTCATTCATATTTCTAATTAAAATTATATCGCTTAAAAATGTTATCTTAACTTGTTTAAAGCAGATTTAAACCATCTTATAAATTGTTAAGCTAGAATTTTTTTAAGAAGAAGACTCATGCAACATCCATTTCCATACAGGCTTGACTACAATTTTCTTATCCCCATTTTTAATTTCTTCATCTTGACCATTAGTCAAAATCAATCCTTCTTTAAGCCTGAACTTTTTCATGGCTTCAATTAGTCCATCTATTTCTCTGCTGCGATTTTCTGGATTTAACTCAAAACACACTTGTATTGCCTGAATTACACTTTTATTCTTAACTATAACAAAGTCACACTCTCTTTCAGCAGAATGATAAAAAATATCATATTCTTTATTTAGGCAGTTAAATACTAAGTTTTCCAGAAGCCACCCATTATCTTTAGTATTTTTTTTAGAAATAATTTCTATAAACCCATTGTCTAAAACGTAAAATTTTTTATCGCTCAGTATCTGTTTTTTAAATGAGTAATCAAATTTGGTTATGGTTTTGGCAAAATAAGTTTCTTCAAGATAAGATATAAATTTTTTAAAAGTGTTAACACTGTTTATGGGTATAAACTTTTTAAGTGAATTGTAGCTGAACCTATTGGCAAAATTATTTATCAAATAAGAATACAACTGCCTTAAAATTGCTACATTTTTTACCCTATATCTTACTGCTATATCTTTTAAAATAGTGTCTTCATAAATTCTGGTCAATATTTCTTGATCCTTATAGATAATGTATTCAGGCATTCCTCCCATTATTAAATATTCTTCAAAATATTTCTCCATCTCTACTTTTGTTTCAGTTTTATAAACTGCTTCTTTATCAAGCACTACTTCTTTCAATCCTATAAATTCCAGAAAAGAGAAAGGCCACACTACAATATCTACATGCCTTCCTGTAAGTTTTGTTCCCAGTTCTTTGCTCAATAGTGTTGCGCTTGAGCCGGTTATTACAAATTTAAATCCTTCTTCATAGAATCTTCGTACAAAAGTTTCAAAATTAGTAACATTTTGTATTTCATCTAAGAAGAAAGTTTTCTTTTGTCCATATAATTTCACTAATCCTTCATAAAGCCGGTTAAATTCATTAGCTGGGAAATTAAATAGTCTTTCATCTTCAAAGTTTAAGTAATAAAAATCTTCATCTTGATAATGTTTTTTTATTAATTGTCTTAATAAAGTAGACTTTCCACTTCTCCTTAATCCAGTCAAAACCACCACGTGCGGGAGCTTAAGTTTGGACTCTACTTCTTTTAAGACCGTTCTCTCTATACCATAATTCTTGTTCAAGAGAGTTTCTCTCTGTTTTACTATAATCTCCTTAATTTCTGTTTCGGATAGCATAATTCAACTAAAAAACACTTTTCTTTATAAATCTTTTCACTGGCATTGCATAAAAATGTTATTTTTTGTTCAATGGCAATGAAAACTACTAACTTAAGATTTTCTTTAATATATTTTTCCTATCTTTTCTTCAAACTTTTCAATCCCTCTAAATATCTTCTTCATTTTCTCATTTACTAATTCAACTAAATAAGAAATCTCGCCACAATACAACCTTTCGCCCTCTTTCATAAATGGCATTTCCATGAACTCACTGCCTCTGATCTCTAATATAATTTTATTCTGAAAGCTCAATAAACAGCTTTTTTTATAGATTAATTTTGCCGTTTCTAATAATTCATTAGCACAATTCAAATCTTTACAGCAGATATGCAAAATTAAAGGTTCTACTCGCAGCCAGATTAACTCCTGGCTTTTATCAACTTTCTCTAATTCAAAAAATTCTTCACCAATTAAATCGTGACTAACTTTCAGCCATTCTGTCTCATTCTTCTTCCCATTGCAAGATAACAAAACAACTCTTCCAGAACAAGAAGAAGTCGTATAATACTCATTTTTAGAATTAATAACTGATAACAACTCTTTTATTTTTTCATCAATAGAACCTTTCTTGGACTTGTCTAGCTTAGAAAGATAAGTTTTTTTTTGATTGGAAAAATTCATTAAGCTAAATACAACACTTTTATTTTTATTTCTTTCTCTTTAGATTATGGTTATTTGTGTTGTTCTTAAAGTTATTACTTCCCATCCCTCTTTCTAACTTCTTAACTTCTGATTCTACTTCTTTTAGTTCTTTAAATAATACTCTTTTTATTTTCTCTCGAAAGAATGAAACTATAACCATTATCACTATCACTAACAATATAAGTCCTGTAAACCAACTAAATCCTGAGTATAGATTGCTTCCCAAAGTATTAATTAAAAGATAACGTGGAATATTTCCTGTAATTAGTGTAATCACAAATGTCTTATAACTAACTTTGCTAACTCCCATTAAATAGTCTAAAGAATCTTCTGGAAAAACTGGAATAGAATAAGCTAATAACACAAAAGAAAGTCCTCGTTTTTTTAATAAATGATTAAAATGGATTATGTGGTGTTTGTCTATTAATTTTTCCACTAAAGGTTGACCAAACTTCCTTGCAACAATAAATGAAATCGATGAACCTACAAACAACCCCAATAGTGCCAATAAACTTCCCCAAAATATGCCAAACAAATATCCTCCGGCTAAAGCTAAAGGTCCGCTAGGAAGTGGCAACGGAACACTCAAAATAAAAATTAAAACATAAATCAGATAGCTCCATAAACCCCAACCTAAAGTTAAATCACGAATAAAACTAGGTGAAGCATAAACCTTTAATTGCGGCAGAAATAACAAAGGTGTAAAAAGTATTAAAATTAAAAAAGTCACCAAGAGCCAAGTTATTTTAGGTGCTATTTTCATCTTTACTCTTATCCTGGGCTTTGTCAAAAAGGAAAGCGGCACCACCGGTCAAAGACCGGTGGCATGCTCGCTTCGCTCGGCCGCTTTCCTTTGGACTCCCAGAATTTTCCCCGTGACTGGTGGCATTTTTCGCCACCGGTCCGAGACCGGTGGAAAATTCTGTGGATTTTAAATATTCTTCACTAACCACTATTATTCACCCTTTACTTAATCAGGCCTTGTTGTCTTAATTTCTGGCGAACCATTTCTTCTTCTTTTTCTCGACGTATTTGGCGAAAATGTGTTATCTTATGTAAACTGCCAGCATTAGGTTTGAACCAGGCAAATCCAGCAATTAAGACCGTCATTCCAGTTATCAAAGCATAAATTATCCAATCTGTTTTTAAGCTCTCAAAAACACCTATAGCTTGACCTGTAATTAGATTGCCTGTATTACTTGGTGCATCTTCTCCTGCTAAATCATTAGCGCCGGGAGTGTTTTCTGATGAAGTAGATTCACTATTTTCAGAAACTTGACAGCTTTCTTTCTCTTCTGGCTTATTTTCAGTTAATCCACAAAGACTTTGATCTTGACAGAATCTGGTTCTCTCTCCGTTTTCACAGCTGCTCCACTCGCCACATTTCCAGTTAGGCGAACATTCTAGTGTACTTTCTGTTAGCACCTCAACCACTTCTTCTGTTACTTTACTTCCACCGCCGCCACCGCCTCCTCCTCCACCAGAAGCAGCAGGTGAAGCTGGAGCTTCTAAAGTAGTAAAGCTCAAAGATGAGTAATTTAAACAATTATTGAACTGATCACAAGATTGAACAACATAATAATAAACTGTGCTTGCAGATAAACTATTAACTGTAATTGCTGGTGTTAAAGTGATACCCTCAGCTTTCAAAGACGAAGATAAATCTGAACTGTTAGTGCCATAAAATAATGTTTGATTGCTATACTCATCAACAGACCAAGAAATAGTTGCAGAATTATAAGTAATACTGCTATTTAGCACTGAACTAATTATTGGCAACACCGTATCATAATAAACATATTCTAAACTGCTAGTTTTAATATTTCCAGCAGAATCATTACAAGTAATGTTCCATGATGATATGGCATTCTGGGGAGTTGAAGAAAAATTAATACTGGAAAAATTACTTCCTGCAGCTACACTATTCTTTTCAACTTTATCAACTTCTAACACACAAGTGTGAGGATTAATATCCGTCAACCGATAATTAAAGTTGCTAGCACCATTAGTATTCACATTACTTAAACTATAATTATTTGAATTAATCGGAAACTCTAGACTAATTGCTGGCAAAGTATTATCAAACTTAACTGTGCGAGAAGTACTAGTATTTAGATTACCAAATCCATCTGTACAATTAACGTTCCAGGCATAAGATCCATCTGCAGGTAGATAAGAATACCTCAACTCTGCTCCCGAAGCCGTGTTCTTAGTTTCTTTAACCTCTCCATCTATTTTCAAGCTGCAGCTAAAAGCCAAAGCATGATTGTCTGAAGCACTAAGAACAAATGTGCTATTGGCAAAAATACTGTTTGCTGGGTAAGATAAATCTATGGCTGGTGCATTAACATCAACTACAAATACAAAATTATATTGTGCAACATTACTTAAACTATCATTAGCAAAAACAGTTAAACTATTGCTTTCAGCTTGGAAACTCTCAGCAGTATCAATATTATATGGCACAGTTAAACTATAATTATTTGCTCCATTATCTAAGCTGTACCATACACTATGTACGCCGGCTGCTGTATCACTAACATTTAAAGAAATTATCGTGCCATTCGCTATCACACTATTATTAGCAGGACTATTTAGAGCAATTACTGGCCCAGTAGTGTCAAGAATAAATGTCCTAGTCAAACTTGCATTAATCCAACCAGCACTATCTGTGCAAGAAGTATACCAACTATAAGACCCATCCGTTAAACTTAAATAAGTACCTAAACTAACTGAAGAATTACTAGTTAGTGTAGTGGAATTCTTAACTATACCATCAACATATAAACTACAGCTAAGTTGCGGTTGAAAATTATTATCTATTCCAAAAGCATTATCTCCTGCATTAAAACCATAATTTTGCGTATAAATATTAGTTAAATAATTATCACTAGGTGAAGTGAGAGTTACTGTTGGCAGTTCACTATCAACATAAATATAATGCCATTTCTGTTGATTGACATTACTTGCTTTGTCTGTTAAATTAAAATAAAAGCCAAAATACTTTTTTCCTCCTGTAATTACTGTGTTTAAATCGTAATTAAACGTATAAAATCCATTATTATTGCTAAGAGCCGATACTCCCACAATTCCAGGAGCAAAAGGCACTGTGTTATCATAATTGTATACCATGTCAGCGGTGTTCAAACCTGATTCTTCTTCCGTAATTGAAATATTAAATACCGTATTTACATTTTTAAGAAGAGTATAATTGGCAGGAGAATTGAGGACATACCTTGGAGCTATTGAATCATTTTTTACAGTCAAAGTTAAAGTACTCAGTTTTGTTGTTTTTGTACTATCTGTAGTTTTAACATACCAAGTAAATGAGGTGTCTGAATTAACTGAAAGTGGTGTTAAATTTAATCCCAATAGACTAGAAGAAATATTGAAAGTAATATTCTGGCTTCCGGAATCAACTATTAAATCTGAAAAAGGGCTTTGAACTGTACTTGGGGTAATTGACTGAATACCCAAATAATCTATACTAAAATTGGTTAAAGAATCTGGGCTAGATAAAGTACTAATTAAAATACTTCCTACATTCGAAGAAGATTCATATTGACTATAACTTGATGTAGTGGCATCATTTACCCACCAAAATACTAATGGTGTATGCTGGTTAATGCCTAAATCAGCAATAACTATAAAGCTAGCTAGCAACGAAATAATCAATAATAAAAGTATTCCTCTTTTAACCATACTCTATCCACCTCAAGCATCTATCTTTTTTAATAACGAACTTAAATTTAATTCTAATAAATCATCGTTATTAAACACAAAATGAGGAAACTACCTCATTTGTGCACCAGTGAAGTTGTTGCTTCACTGTGTGTATAAAAAACATAACCCTCTAGATTATTAATTATGTTTTTTAGTATTAACATCTATAATTATTCATTAAGAAAGATAAACTACCTTATAAGCTTTATTGTCTGCTAAAAGAACTAATTCTGAAAATAAATAACAATTACCAAATCATTCAAAAAGAATAACTCAAACCCTCTCTTTCACTTCATTCTTCAATTTCTCTACAAACTCATTCAAACCAACACCAAACTCTACTTTTCCGTCACGTGAACGAACTGCTAAATTTCTAGCTTCCGTTTCTTTATCTCCTATTGTTACAATGTAATTTACTTTTTCTATCTGTGCTTCGCGTACTTTTTTGCCGATAGTTTCAGATTCTTCATTTAACTCGGCTCTTAATCCGGCTTGGTGTAACAATTTTAACACTTCTCTGGCAAATTCATTATTTCTATCCGTAACTGTTACAATTTTCACTTGCACAGGACTTAACCAGAGCGGGAACTTTCCAGCAAAATGCTCAATCAACACGCTCATGAACCTCTCTAAACTTCCAGAGATTGCTCTATGAATGACAACAGGGCGTTCTTTCTCGTTTTTCTCATTAACAAAACTCAAATTAAACCGTTCTGGCAGATTAAAATCACATTGTATGGTTGCAAGCTGCCATTCTCTTCCTAAAGCATCTTTGAACATAAAATCTAATTTTGGACCATAAAAAGCAGCTTCTCCTTCTGCTCTTTTGTAAGGCAGCTTTAATTCTTGGGCGGCTTTTTCTAAAGATTCTTGTGCTGTATTCCAACCTTCGTCTGTTCCCAAATACTTTGATTTATCCTCCCCGCGTAAACCTAATCTGACCCAATAATCTTTATCCATGCCGATAGTATGATAAAATTCATGGATGATTCCAACAATAGTTCTAACCTCCTGAGTGATTTGGTTTAATCTACAAAATAGATGCCCATCATCTTGAGTAATAGAACGAACTCTGCTAAGGCCAAGCAATTGTCCAGACTTTTCATCCCTATAAACTGTGGCAGGTTCAAAATAACGTACGGGCAAATCTTTGTAACTAAAAGCAAAGGAGCTGAAGATTTGCATATGATGTGGGCAGTTCATAGGCTTTAAAACAAAATCATCAACTTTACCTTTAACTTTAAACAATTCATCTCCAAACTTATCCCAATGTCCGCTGGTTTTGTATAATAGATCTTTGGCAATGTGCGGGGTCCAAACTTGCTGATAACCTTTGTCAAAATGTAATTCCCATAAGAATTTAACAATCTCATTACGAATAGTCATTCCTCGAGGGGCCAGCAAAGGTAATCCTGGTCCAACCAACTCTGAAATTACAAATAAATTCTGTTCTCTTCCAATTTTCAAATGAGAACGATTTTCTGCATCCTCTACTTTTTTGAGATATTCTTCTAATCCTTGCTGCGAACTAAATCCGACCACATATATTCTTGTTAGCTGTGGATTATTGGCATTATTCTTCCAATAAACACTAGAACTATTGAGAATTTTTAAAGCTCCAACTTTATGACTATTAGAAACAAAAGGGTGTTTAAATTGTGCAACAAGTAGTAGATCTCCTAAAGAATAAATTACGGCCTTTGCACCAAGATCATGAGCAATATCTTTCTGTAATCCTGTTAAACTATGAGCTGCTTCTGAATCTTTTGCTTCAATCTTTAAATCTGCATCGCTTGCTCCAGAAATATTTTGTGCTTGTTTTTCTACTTTAACTAGGTCGTCTTGTTTTAATTTAATATTGGCTATATCCACAAATGCTTGTTCATTATAAAAATTACAACTTCCTACTTCTGCTGCTGGATGTAATTCTTTTACAGCTTTAGCTACAATAAAAGCGGCAGACAATTTTAATTTTTGTTCATCTGTTAATATGACATTTTCAAACGCGAATGGTTCGTCTTTATGTTCTCTCTTCAAGTTTGCAGGGCTAGACACGGGAACCGATTTTTCTTGATCTTTGATTTCTCCCACACAAAATTCTCTGCTTAATTCAGAGAGTGGATGCCCTTTACAAGAGATATTGAAAGATTTATACCAGCCAAAAGGAGCTCTAGTGACTTTGTATTTATCTGATAAGATCTTTTCAGCTTCTTTTAAGACATTTTCAGCTATTTTTGGATTAGATAACTGCGAGCTTAAGTGGGCATAAGGATAGAGAACGATATTTTGAGCATTAACTTGTTGAGCTACATTTTTAATCTCATGCACATATCTTTCTATATTAGCAGAAATATTCTCTTCATCTCTCTTTTCTACTGCTGTAAATACTACTAAACATTCTTCTACTCGATGCGGGCTTTTATCTACCTCTTCTGCATCTTTTAAAGCTTTCTTTTTTGCTTCAAACTGGATAAAATCAGCATGGATAGTTAGTATTTTCATCTTTGTTTTTTTCTAATTTTTATTCTTTCTCTAATTTTTACTATTTCTTCATTTTCTTTCTTTATTCTTACTTTCTCTTGGTTGGAAATAAAGCAGGCTTTAAATATCTTTTTAGAAGAAAATTATAATTCTTTAAAGTACTATCAGTACACTCCATTAAATTAACTGTTAGAATAAATTCCAATCTAACTCTAATGTTCTCCCAAATATCCTTTGTAAGCATACTTCTTGCTTTGCATGTCAAAGTAATTCTTCATAAGAGCATGTAAATTATAAAGACGATAAGTTATGGTATCATAATGTCCTTCAATTTCTCTTTTTAATATTTTACCATACCACTTGCCTAATTTTTTAGCAAATTCTGAACTTCCAAATATATTCAAAGTGTCATGGTTAACTTCGCCTTTTAAGGTGATATAAACTCTAGCTTTGGCTAAGTTCTTCTTTTTTCCTTCTACATCTACGGTCATTTCTGTGTGTTCCCAAGTATGCCCTTCAATAACTATTTTGTAAGAAATATAAGTGTCTACTGTTTTAGTCATGATCCACTTATATTCTTGTTCAGCACCAAAAGGATCTGGAACTTTATGTTTATAATCAGCTTCATGCCAGAGAAATCCATAATTTTTAGCCCAGTCTATCATCGTGGTGTACATTCCATCAAAGTCAAATAAACCTTCGTACTGTAGTTTTAAAGATATTACTGGTATAGTTTCTGCCATGGTCTTTAATTTAAATTATTTTTTTATTTTTATACTCACTTCTATCATTGATATAATATTCTATTATTAATCATTATTTAAACATTTCTAGCTCTTACTTATTTTTGCAAGGCTTTTTCTATTTTTGGCAAACTCCAGCAGTTTAACAAATCTTTCTTATCTAACCATCCGCGTCTAGCAGTCATAACTCCAAGATTATAATTTTCTAGGCCTTCTTTTCTATGTGCATCTGTACTTAGAGCAAACTTACAACCAGCTTCTTTTCCTGCTTTAATCTGCAGTCCTGATAAATCCATACGTTTAGACTGTGTATTTGTTTCTAAAAAAGTGCCGTTGTTTTTAGCAGAAGCAAACACTTTTTTAAAATTGAGCTTTATTGGTTCTCTTTCATTAAGCAATCTGTTGGTAGGATGGCCTAAAATATTAATTGGATAATTCTCTAATGCTCGACACACTCGTCCGGTCATTTCCGCTTCTGGCATTCTTAAACTCATATGGACTGAAGCAGCCATGACATCTAATTCTTTCAGCTTGCTTTTAGGTAAAGGCAGTGTACCATCTTTAAGAATGTCTATCTCTAACCCAGAGAAAACTCGTAAGCCTACTTTTTTTCTAACTTTTTCAATTTCTTGAAGATATTTTTGTAAGTTTCTTTCCGGAATGGGATTGGCAATCTGAACAGTCCCATAATGATCGTTAAAAGAAATAAACTTCAAGCCTAATCTTTCAGCTTCTTGAGCCATTTCTAATAATGAATTATTTCCATCACTCCAAGTAGTGTGATTATGAAAAACACCATTAATATCTCTAGTTTGTACTAATTCTGGTAATTTTTTATTTTTAGCTGCTTCAATCTCGCCTGTATTTTCTCGCATTTCTGGCGGAATATACTGCAATCCTAATTTTTCATAGATCTCTGTTTCATTTCTCCCAGCAACCCAAGTATTATTTTTACTTTCTTTAACTTTATTTTTATTTACTTTGAATAAACCATATTCACTAAGTGTATAACCCTTGCTCAAAGCAAGCTTTCTAAGTTCAATATTGTGCTCTTTATTTCCCGTGAAGTAATTTAGAGCTGAACCAAATTGTTTTTCTTCAACTACACGCAAATCTACTTGCATCCCATTTTTTAAGCGCACAGAAGTTTTTGTTTCTCCTGTTCCAAGAACTGTATCTACCTCTGGCAGAGAAGTAAATACTTTCATAACTTTCTGCGCTGCATTTTGCGTTTTACTTTGTAATCCGTTTTTGGCATTGTTTTTTTGTGTTTTTGCGCTAATATTTTCTGCAACAACTAATATATCTAAATCACCAACTGTTTCTTTTCCTCGAATAAATGAGCCGGCGATTACTGCTTTTTGCACTTCTGGTAATTTTTTTAGCGCATAAATAATTTCATCTCCTACAGTTGCTGCCTCAGTATAAAGAAATCGTCGTGGATTTGTTTTCAAAAAATCCAATCCTTCTTTCAATCTATTCTCAGTTTCCTCTCCAAAACCAGATAATTCTCGCACTTTTTTTTGCAAAATTGCTTTTTCTAAATCCTCAATATTTTTAATCTTCAGTTTTTGATATAAGACTTTTATTTTTTTAGGCCCTAGAAACGGAATGGCATTTAAATTTTTCATATCCACAGAAATCTCTTTCTTTAATTTCTCATAATACTGCAATTTTCCCGTTAATATCAATTCTTCAATCTTTTTGGCTAAATGTTTCCCTATCCCCGGCAATTCTTCTAATCTTCCTGATTCATACAACTCTTCAACTTCTTCGCTTAAATTCTCTAGAACTCTGGCGGCTTTACGATAAGCTTGCGGCTTCCACTGTACATTTTGAAACTCTAAAATATCAGCGATGCTGTTGAATATCTTAGCAATCTCTATATTTTTCATCTTCCTCTTTTTTGAGGTATGTTCTTTTAGGAGTCTATTTTCTAAGAACTATACTCTCTCTTTAAACAAAAGAACTCAACTATAAAAATCTATTTGAGACTACTTTTTCTTTTTTTTTAAATTATTCTTCAACAAATATATGGCTGTATCGATAACTTCTACTAATAATTCTCTCCAGGAAACTGGTTTTGTCACAATCTTCACTTTTCCATTTTTTATTGCTTGAAAAATAGTTTCTGCTTTAACTTCTTCAAAAGAATTAGCTTTAACTTCAATTAAAGAATAAGTTCTTCCTAAATATTTTAGCTCATGTACATCAGAATTACCTACTAATGGTTTTCCTAACTTTTTAGCCCATCTTTCTGTTTTTCTATTTGGATTAATTAAAGATGTGTAAAAATAAGAATATTCCCAAGCATCAAATAAGCTTTGATATTTTAGTACATTTTCTCCATGGCATGTAGATAAAAAGTGAAATGGGTGAGCGGCAATTACTAACATCCTGGGATGTTTTTCTTTTACTTCACGTAAATTATCTAAAGTATTGATCCTAGCAGCTATTTTTGCTGGAAGATTATAAATTAACGTATGTTTACCTTCAATATCTTTTTCTTGACCGCTTAATAATAATAATCCTTTTTTGCGGGCATAAATCTTCATCTTCAAATCAAAATATTGATAATTATGGCAGCTAATTCCTAGTACTTGAAAGCCTTGTTCTACCGCGCAGTCAATCAATTCTTTAGCTGAGTATTTAACGTGATCCTTATCTTTTGGATCTAAGTTAATATGTGTGTGTAATTCTGTTTTAAGCAGCATATTGTTAAATGAAGTAAAAACCTTTATAATTATAGTGGAAAAATAGACTAATAACTTAACTGAAAATATAATGATATCTTTAAACCCTAAGGTGATTAATCTATGCTAGTTGGTGTCGTTGGAAAAGCAAATGTTGGAAAGTCTACTCTATTTAAAGCGCTCACTTTGGCCGATGTTCTTATTGCTAACTACCCTTTTGCGACAATTAAAGCAAATGAGGGAGTAAGTTTTGTTCGTGTCAATTGTGTTGATAAAGAATTAAATAAACAGTGCAACCCGCGGATTGGTTTTTGTAAGAAGGGCGTTCGCTTTGTGCCTGTTCAAATGATTGATGTTGCAGGTTTAGTACCTGGTGCTCACGAAGGCAATGGTATGGGCAACCAATTTCTGGATGATTTAAGACAAGCTGATGTTTTGATTCACGTTATAGATGCAGCAGGTTCCACCAATGAAAAAGGTGAGCCTATCGGTGCTGGTAATTACGATCCAGCCAAAGATGTAGAATTTTTAGAAGTAGAGTTAGATATGTGGTACTTGGGTATATTGAAGAAAGGCTGGGAAAAATTTGCTCGCACAGTAATTCAGGAAAAGAAAGAGATTAAAACAGCCCTCGCCACACAACTTTCAGGTTTGAAAGTAACTGAAATAATGGTTGAAGAAGCCATGGAAAAGTTACATTTAGATAAAGATAAACCAAACTTATGGACCGAGGATAATCTAAAGAGCCTTGCAGTTTATCTGCGTCATAAAACAAAACCCATGTTAATTGCTGCAAATAAAATGGACTTGCCTGGGGCTTTAGAAAATCTAGATAGACTTAAAAAACAATTTCCAGGATATAAATTTGTAGGCTGCTCTGGAGATATAGAATTAGCTTTGAAAGAAGCGCAGAAAGCTGGATTGATTGACTATCTTCCTGGTGAAAACGATTTTACTATCCTAAACGAAAGCAAGCTTAACGAAAAACAGAAAAAAGCTTTGCAATTTATCCAAGATAATATTCTTAAAAAATTAGGCAGTACTGGTGTACAAGAAGTATTGGATCAAGCCGTATTTAGTTTACTAGGTTATGTAGCAATATATCCTGGTGGTGTAGGCAAATTAGAAGATTCTGAAGGACGTTGTCTGCCGGATTGTTTCTTAATGCCAGCCGAAAGTACTGCTTTAGATTTTGCTTACAAATTACATACAGATTTAGGCAAGAATTTTATCTGCGCTAAAGATGTCAAGACCAAGAAAACCATTGGTAAAGAATATATCTTAAAGCATAGGGATGTAATTGAGATTGTCAGTGGGAGATAGATAGTGAAAAATAGTTAGTGAAAAATAGTTAGTGAAAAATAGTTAGTGAAAAATAGTTAGAGAGATAGATATTATACCATTTACTCATCATCTCATTCTTTTAAAAGACTCATTTTTTTCAATTTCTGCTTTTACTGCATTAAATAGTGGTTCGAAACAAGCTTTCGCTAAAGAAATTGCATTATCTGCCTCTTCTTTTGTGGGGCTGTAACCATAATAATTAATATTATGGCGCATCCTTCGAAGGTGATCAACTAAAGTAATAGATCTTGGTGTTTCAACTTTTATTTTTGTCAGTTCATGAATTGGAGCTAAGTGGTCTTCTGATTCAATACCTTGTGTTATTAACAAAGCATCTCCGACCATTCTAAAACATTCATACACATTTCTAATAATATTAAATGCAGAATTATCGTTTGATTCAAGAGTTAAAGTGTACTTCATTTGTTTAGAAGAAGCATCTAAAATACTTGCTGCATTTTTTTTATCCGGATGTTTTTGTCTTAATATCAAGGGCGTACCTCTAATAAACCATCTAATACAATACCATTGGCTATATTTGTAAACAAATTTAGGTCTATTTTCTTTCTGGAAAATATATGGAGGTTGACAGTTACTCTTTTTCTAAATCCTATTTCAATTACTTCTAATGTTTTTATTCTCATACTTTCATTATCTATGACTTCTACAGCTATATCTATATCGCTGTTTTCATTATCTGTACCCCAACGGTAGCTTCCAAAAAGAATTACTGCCAGTGCATTTGGAACTTTATCATAAACCGCGTCAATAATTCCTGATTTGTAAACTAACTGCAAATTATAGGGGATTTTTTTTGTTATCATTAACTTGTTGCTTGAATCAACAGATAGTCTCCATGCTTTTCCTATCACTTCTTTCTTAATGAATCCTTGTTTTACTAAATGATTAACTGTTAGTTTAGTAGATGTTTTTGAAGAACAAATATACTTAGATAAGTCATTCAGACCAATATGCTGGTTTGGAAATGAAAAAAAATAAGATAACACATTTCTATAATTCTCTGAAACCTCTATATTTGGTTCTTTCTTTAGATTCCATTCTTTCTTTAGTTTTTTTATCATGCTTTGCTGTGGTGACCTTAATTACTATTTAAGCTTTTTGCTTACCTATTGGTTCTAAAAAAACTCAAGTGGGCTTTTTTAGGACCATCGTTTATTTTTAGAAAACTATCATCTATTGCTCAATTTATCCCTAAAATTTAATACAAACGTTAACTATTTAAATTCTTCAAGCTTCCTTCCTTTTCTATGACTTTATTTACTAACGTCAGAAAAGAGGACTTACGGCCATTATATAAAGAGGGCTTTGTTGAGGAAGAGATTAAGACTACCTATGAACAGTTGCGTTTAAAGAAAAACAATCTCATTTTAGTTCTCTACACCTCTGGAAAACTTTTGTTACAAGGAAAAAAGAAGGAGATTGATGAAACCAGCCAGCTTCTCAAAAAACACGGTGTGGGCGAAAAACAAAAAACAGGCACCTATCGCTCTGAAGTGGGCTGGATTATTGGCAGCGATGAATGCCTAAAAGGTGATACTTTTGGCGGAATAGTGGTTGCTGCGGTTAAAGGCGATGAAAAAGTAAGAAAACAATTGATTGAATTAGGAGTAGCTGACAGCAAAAAGCTGGGAGATAAAGAAATTCTCTTAATGGCAGAGAAAATTAAGAATATTACTTCTTGCCAAATAAAAAGTCTGCTTCCTGAAGAGTATAATACTTTTAAAGGAAATGTAACGGAACTACTCAATAATCTACATCAAGAATGCGCTTCTTTCTTAATGCCGGGAATGCATGTAGTCGATAAATATCCTGGCTGCGATGTGGGCAGTATTCAGGAAGAGAAAGCCGAATCAAAGTATGTAGAAGTGGCTGCTGCTTCTATCTTGGCTCGCTCTACTGGGCTCAAGCAATTAGATTTTCTTAGCGCGCAAGCTGGTTTTACTTTGCCTAAAGGCAGTACTCACGTTTCTGAAGCATTAAAAGAATTAAAAGAGAGAGAGTATAACTTCAAGAAATTTGTTAAAGTTGATTTTAAGAATGTAAGAGAATTTATGAGGGGTAAGTGAATGTTAAATTTTGAATCCCTATTATCTTTTTAGGCAAGTAATAGAAATAAATTAACTTCTGTATTCCCTATTCCCGTTAATTTTATAAGCCCTTTGGTTATAAGCCCTAATATGCCTGATTCCTTAAAAGATTTGACTCCAGAACAGCAGAAAGAACTGCAAGAAAAGCTCAAAAACATGTCTCCGGAGCAGATTCTGCAACTGCAGAAACAGCAGTGTATTTTCTGTCAAATTGCGGCAAGTAAGATTCCAGCTAAGAAGCTCTATGAGGATGAACTTATTCTTGTCTTACTAGACATCAATCCTGCAGCAAAAGGGCATCTCTTATTATTGCCCAAAGAGCATTATTCCATCATGCCGCAGATTCCTCCAGAAACTTTAAATCGTTTATTTGCACAAGCTAAACTTAAATCAAAGCTACTTCTCAAATCGCTCAAAGCTGAAGGTACTACTTTGTTAGCTGCCAATGGTCAAGCTGCCGGACAAAGAGTTCCTCACTTTTTGCTTCATCTTTTGCCTCGAAAAGAAGGTGATGGTCTTTTAGCAGCCAAAGAACAGTTAATGCCTCATGAGAATCAAGATAAATTGCTTACAATTTTAAAAGAACAATTCGCTGCTTTGTCCGGCGCTAAAAAACCTGTAATTAAATCAGATGCTTTTCCAGACCATACAGAAGAATCAATAGCTTCTGTTGCTCCGGTCAAGAAAAAGACACTTCGAAAGAGTAAAACAGATTCAGGAGCTAAATCTGAAACAAAGTCTGAAACAAAACAGAAAAAATCAGAAATTGGAGCTAAAGCAAAAGAGACTGAAACGAAAACTGAAACTAAAACATCTGAATCCACAAATACTCCTAGCAATGAATCAGTCAGTTTAGATGATATTGCTAATTTGTTTAAATGATAAAAACTGGTGAAATATGCCCTGCGCACATTGTGAAATATTAGAGCTAAAAAAGAATGTACTTTATGAAGATGAAGATGTAGTTTTGGCTCTCAAAGAATCAGTTCTTATTCCTGGGCAAATTATTGTTTTTCCAAAGCAGCATCTTACGATAATGGAAATGCTGGATGATAAAGTCTTGGGCAAATGCGCAACTTTAGCTAACTTAGCAAGTAAAGTTATTTTTGAAGGATTAGGGGCGCAAGGTACAAATATTTTAGTTAGAAATGGTCTGGGAGCTGGTCAGGAAGTTCCTCATTTTTCTATAGAAGTAATCCCTCGCCAAGAAAATGATGGCCTTAATTTACAATGGGAATTAAAGAAAGCCGAAGATGAAGAATTGGAAATAACTTTGTCTATACTAAAAGAAGAAGAAAAATTACTTCAAGAAGGCAAGAAAAAAGAATCTGCAGCTCCTGCTGAAAAAATAAAATCTTCTGATATTAAAATTATAGATGTTAACACAATAGATAAAAGCGAATCTGATACCTCAAATCCATCTGAAAATGAAGAAAAACCTGCCCAAAAAGAAGAGAATTATCTCCTAAAGTCATTACGTAAGATTCCTTAAACAATATTTCAAACTAAAGACTTTAAAATAAATTATTTTTTACTTAACCACGCTTTACATTATAGAACATCTGGAAGAGAAGCTTTACCGCTGGTGTTTTCTCGAATATCAGCATATTTCTAAGATTATCGGTAAGGAAAATTTACTTTTTACTAACTTGAAATCAGCATCACAACGTAAAAAACTACGGCCATTTGGTTATATAGAATCTAAAAGTGTTCGTCAATTAGCTTCTTTAAAAAAGTCAAAGTCACTTTACAATTTATCTAAATCCTGTATTCTAGATCCATTTGCAAAAACAGTTCTCACACCGCAAGATTCGCAGAAATTTAACACTTTTATCTTTGGTGGTATTTTGGGAAACTATCCTATGCAAGCTCGTACAAAAAAAGAAATAACTTCGAAGATGAAACTGCCTGCTAGAAATATTGGGAAAGCTCAAATGACTACGGATAATGCCTTCTACGTAGTTAAAGAAATAGCTGAAAACGGCAAAAAACTAGAAGATTTGAAATTTCAAGAAGAGTTAGTTATTCCATTCAAAAGCGGCAAAGGAATTAATGAAGAAATGATTATTCCATTTCGTTATGTTTTGGTTAACCACAAACCATTAATCTCTAAAGAATTGCTGCGTTATATTAAAAAGAAGAAAGGGTTTTAGTTGAGAATATTTTAAGTTGATTTTCTCAAATAAATATTTTTTTAAGTGTTTTCTTCAACTCTTCTTTTCCTTGTTCAATAGTTTCATTATTAATCTCTGCCAAAAACCTAATTCTATTGAGTGTATGCTCATACAATTGATCATAATAAAACTGCAATAGGATCTTACAAGCCGCATCATACTCTCTATTATCCAATAACTTTGCCAATTCTTCTTTCTTTTCTTTACTAATCAGACGTTGTAATCCTGCACTTATCTTTTTTACTTCTTCAATTGTTTTATCATTTAAATACACCTGAGCACCATAAATTGCTCTTTGTTCTATACTTTTTTTTACTAAAATAGGGATTCCATTCTTCATGGCTCTATAAAAAAATTCTGGAATCTGTACATCACCTATCTTTCGGCTCTCTCCTTCTACAATAATATATGGCTCGTTATTTAGTTCTTCTAGCCTCTGTAAAAAAAGATTATCAAACTTCTTTTGTGAACTGGGAATCAATCCTAAAGCTCCATACAAACTGCCACGATGCTGGGCCAAGCCCTCTAAGTCTAAAGATTGAGGAAATTGCTGAATTAACTCTGTTTTTCCCGTACAAGTTAGTCCCCATAAAACCACTATTTTTGGTTTAAGAATATAATGGTCTAATTTTTCACGTACATATTGGCGAAAAGCTTTATGTCCTCCTTCAAGCTGCCAAACCCGGTAGTTCATAGCTTCTAATAAAGAAACTATAACTTTAGAACGCATGCCTCCCCGCCAACAGTAAACTATCAGCTCTTTATCTTTAAATTGATTAATTATTTTGATAATGTGGGGCAAGTTTTTAGAAAAAAACTCTAAGCCTTGTTCTACTGCTTTTTCTTGAGAAACTTGCTTATAAATCGTTCCTACTATTGCTCGTTCTTCATTGTTAAAAATAGGGATACTAATTGCTCCAGGCAGGCAGTCTTCAGCATATTCTTTAGGCGAGCGAGTATCCAAAAAAATAGCCTCTTTTTTTTTAAGAGATTCTTCAACTTTAATTGTGCAAACCATTTTCTATAGGTGGTGCTGTTAATTTTGGTGGTATTTCTTTTAATTCTGGCCAGGCTTTTGTTAGTTCTAATTCTCTATCCCATTTTTCTCTGTTAGGAAGATAAACTCCAACCATTCTTGCGCTGATTTCGTTTAATGATTTTGGCAATTTAGCTAATTTTTCATATTTTTCAAAATTTCTGATGATATTTATAATGTCTAAATCACCCGTTAATATTGCTGTTTTTTCTTGATGTAAACTGCTCCACAGCAAAGCCTGTGCTGATATTTCTGCATCTGCTTTAGATGGTTTTTTTTCTACCTTATTATACCTCTTAACCCAAGATCCATCACTAGAATGATGCAGTTTTGCTTCATAAATAAATCGTATTATATCTTGAATACCGTCCTCACCTAATGATCTCATCAAAGGAGTTAGGCGTCCATTTAATGTGGCTAAAATATCTTTGCACCTTTCTAAAGATGTTCTCAAAATTATTTCTTTATTTCCCCTTTTGACGCTAGAACTTTTACGGTGTAAGTGATTGGCTGCATTTTCTAAGTGATTAACTAGCGGGCGGTATTCCTCAATTATCGCTTCGCTAGCTGTAAATTTTGAATCTTTTAAAATCAATTCACAAAGTGCATCTGTGCGTTCATAAAAGCGGTTTAAGACTCTAATTGGTACTTTTGAATAATTATAAGCTGCGCCAAGTGTAATGGCAATAGATTTAGTTTCATAATATCTATGTCCATTAGGTTTTGAGCTCTGGTCTATAGAAAGAATAGAATTGTCTAAGTAAATTCTATCTACTTCTTTGACTAAAGTGGCGATGGTTAGATTTTTTTCCATGTTATTCATTATGGTAATTAATTGACTTTACAGTTTAAATTAACTAAACACGCCCAGAATTTCTTTTTTTTTAAAAGAGATATGCCTCGGCCGGGATTCGAACCCGGGTCCCAGCATCTCTTCAAACTTCCTGAAATGTTTGTTTTGATAAAACTTTTCTTAAAAGTTTTCGAAAGTGCTGGATGATAGTTTGTCCAAACTTTTTGTATCTAGCATTGCTCGTGGGATTTTAATCCCACTTGACCGCATTTTGATTAAACTTTTGCTTGCAAAAAGTTTACCGGACTACACCACCGAGGCAATATGAGCACAAATAAAGCGGTCATTTAAAAAGATTTTGTCTAATTTGGGCTTGTGTGAGCCATTACTAAAAAATCTTATATTAACGGCTCTGTAGAAAAAGTCAAAAAGAGTGAGAGCCTAGCTATTCGTAAGATGGTCCAGGAAGCAGATTTCTTCTATAATCTCTGAACGAAAATCTGCCTCGAACGAGACTTTCTACAGCACCATCTTAACCAATAATTTAAAAACACTGGAAAAATCCTTTTCTCATGCACAAACACTGGGAACTTTTGGAGCGTTACAACTCAAAATTAGTGCCCTATGCAGTAGTTTTGCTCCTGGTTCTTATTTTTATAGAATTATTTATTCATCCTCAGAATAAAGCCGCAGTAATTGCTATTGAAGTATTTGATCTTCTTGTTTTGATGGTTTTTGTTATTGATTTGGTTTTTCTAGCTCTCAAAGCTAAGACTACGGCTTTTTTCTTTAAACATTATTGGTTAGATCTGTTAGTCTTGTTTCCGTTTAGTTTATTCTTTGCTTTAGTTGCACGTTTAGCTAGAACTGCATTTTTTGCTGAAAGTTTTTTAATGGGTCAGACTTTAGCGCATGAAGGGATAGAAGTTCGTAAAGGGGTTTCTGCTTTTGCTAGGACAGGAAGATTAGCTAAACTATCTAGGATAGCTGCTCGAGGTTTTCGTTTTATTTTACATACGGATATCTTCTCTCGCTTTCATCAGAAACATCATCATGCGCGAAAGAAAGTGTTTAAATTGAAGAATCTGCAGTTTAAGAGATTATAGATTTTAAACTATTACTGCGGTTTCTATTTTTTCCATTAAAAGCTTAATATAGAGCGTAAACTGTAACTCTACGTCTTTCCAATCTTTTTGTTGGATTAATGTCCCATAATAATTTATCCCATTTCTTTTTATTCTAACTTTTTCTAAGAAACCCCAGTCAAGTTCTAATTCCGGATATTTTACACAGAGATAAGTAAACAAGCAATGATGATTTCTAGACTTAACTTTACTTAATAATAAATAGGCTTCAGCTAACTGATGTAGTACGTCGTAATGCAGCTTATAGGCAGAATTCCAACGTTTCTTCTGCACGGCATCTTTAGCGCTTTGAAGATCTTCTGCAGCTATTAGTAAATTAGTAGAAATTCTTTCTTTACTTACTTCTTGTTCTGTGAGAATATTTCCTTCACTTACACACCAATCATAAGCTTCTTCTTTGTTTTTAAATAGCTGCATTGTTAATGACCTCTTGAGGTATATCGCCCTTAATTGTTGTGCCTTTTAAAATATTTCTCAATAAAGCTGAACCAATTTGTTGTAAATCTTCTGTATTTTTGCCAGAGAATACTTGAATTTCTCGATGTAGTTTAGAAAGATAAGTGCCTAGATTGAGATTGTCAACATCACCATATATAAAAACATCTATATCACTCTCTTTATACCAATCTCCTCGACTAAAACTGCCAAAAATAATCACCGTTTTTGCTTCTTCTAAAGATGTTAAATAATCTAGTAAACCACATTCATGAAGTTTTGTTAAAGCAAACACTTTCTTAGTATTGCGAAAATGAGAAGATGCATGGTTAGCTAAATAATAGGGCATTTTATTTCTAGGTTTAATTCTTTTGATTAAATCCTCTTTCTGAAACTTTTTCAGCCATTTACTAATCTTATTATCAGCCAAATTTATCTCATTGCGAATAGCACCAAAGTGCCAATATTTAGTTGGGTAATCAAAAAAAAGTTCTAAGATTTCTTTCTCTTTGCTTTCAAGTTTTGACATTTTACTTACCTTATTGGTAAGTATTATTTAAATGTTTAGTTAGACTTTTGCTAATTAGAAGAATTCTCTGGATTAATAAAACTAAGTGATAGTTCTTTCTAGTACCATGTTCACAGAATAAATTTAAAAATATTATTAATTAACTTTCTATTTCCCTTTATTTATACTTTTACTAAGAAGTTCTATATCTTCAAGTATGTCGGAAGCGATAAAACTATATCCTTTTTTCTTCTTAAGGAGCATATCCCCTACAAATCCATTGATATAAGAAGCAGCAGCAGCGCTTTTAAACATATCTTTTGTTTTGGCTAAAAAACCAACTACTAACCCTGCTAAAACATCTCCTGTCCCAGCTTTAGTCATGCCTTGATTTCCAGTGCGATTATAAGCAATCTTATTGCGTGATATAATCAAATCAGTAGGTCCTTTGACTAATAAGATATTATTATTTTGTAAAAAGTATCTTAAGTTTCCTTGTAAGATCTCTGCTTTCTCTTTAGCATTAGCTATTTTCAATTTAGGCAGAAGAAATTCTTTACCGCTATTGACTAACATCATCTCTAATTCTGCTTCATTAGGCGTTAATATTGCGTTACTGAAGTCTTTAAATGATAACCCTTTCAAGGCATCAGCATCAATCACTTTAAGCTTGCTTGATTTTTTAATAAAATAATGACTAAATTTGTCAGCTTTTCTGGTTAATCCGTTGCCTATTAATACTGCATCAAAGCGTTCAGCTAACTTTACCATTTCTTTGGCACTTTTTACGCTAAAAGCGCTGCCTTTGATTTTAGTGGTAATTAAATCTGGAGAATAACGATTAATGGTCCAAGCGACCTTTTCAGGGGCAGCTACAGTAACAGAATCACATCCGGCTCTTAAAGCTCCTAAGCCTGATAAAATTACTGCTCCAACATACTCTTCAGAACCGCCAATAACAAGGGCGTAGCCATTCTCACCTTTGTGTGAAGTCTTCTTTCGTTCCATTAATTTGCGTACTTGGTTATAATTCATTTTTATTGACCTTATTTTTTCGCTTTATAAATGTTTGTAATTATTTACTTGTAGTTACACTAAAAAATGGTCACTTATTTATAAATACTTCGGTTTATTCATTAGTTGTTTATAAATACGGCTCTATTTTAGCTATTTTTTACATGTTTTTTCTTTGTTGTTCGCAAAATGCAGTTCACAAAAGAAAACCTTTTAAAGAATCGTCTGTCTTTAAGATAAATTTGGCCCTGTAGCTTAGCCTGGTGAACTTTTACAAACAGTTCAATCAAAAGAACTTTGTAAAAGGTTGGGCAATAGAGCGCTGCTCTTATATGGGTACGTTCTAAACAATTAGAACCAAAAACAAGCAAGCCTTTAGTAAAGCAGAGGTCCCGGATTCAAATACGGTCATTAACATTTGCGAATCTGGATGTTGCCGTTTGAATGTTCCGGCAGGGCCATTAGTAGAATGGAACTGACGGTTAAAAGTGTTTAGTCACTTTTTTTACCGGCATGGTCCATAGTAAAAGTGGTCGATGGCAAAAGACTAATAATCTATTGTCGTTGGCCATTTTCTTTTTTTTGTAACTTTTCTTGCTTGAAAACTAAAACTTCAATTATTAATCTTCCAAATACTATCAAAGAACCCGCTAAATGATTTAGCGATTGATTCTGAAACTATGTGTATACACTTTAGCTCTTGATCATAAGAAAATATAAATGACTGTTCGTCAATAATCATTATGGCCGAAGGGCTTATAATCAAAGATTCTTTTACTTCTGTTAATTCTAATTTTTTAAAAAACTTCCAATAATCAGATCCTTTGTCTGAAAATATAATCTGTGCTTTTTTCTTCTTTAGGATACGTTCTCTATGCCAATTCTTCCAAAAATTATTAAATTTAACATTCTTCGTAGAACTGACTCCCATTATCTTTATACTTTTGGCATTTTCTAAAGCTTTATAGACCAAAGGCGATATCCCTCTAAAGCCACTAATTAAACCAACTTCTTCAATTTCTTCTTTAATTCTCAGATCTTTAAGATTTGGTAATATCTTATGTAATTCTTTTTCTTTCTCTATGATTGCTTGTTCTTTTTGTTTAAGATATTCAAATAGTGCTTCCGGATCGTTAGCGGTAAAATGTTTGACTCCATTCTCTAGGATTGATTTTATAAGACCTTTTTGCTGCAATTTATCTAGTGTTTCGTAAATCTTACCACTAGACATTTTTGCTTCTCTAACTATTTTATAAGAGGTAGATTTGCCGTTTTTTAACAATGCCAGATAGGCTGCAGCTTCATTTTTAGTGAGGCCTGTATTTTCTAAGAGGGATTCGTACATATTACTTCCCACAAGGTGGGAGTTAATATTTAAATATTTCGCTAATAATTACACCACTATTGAGTAAACAAACAACACTGGACACTAACGGTAAAGACTAAAAATAAAAACTGAGGTGCTAAAAATGAATACTTATTTCAAAAGTTTTGTAACTTTGGACCACAGCCCTGCTTTGACTACCTACGATCCTAAGACTGATTCTCGAAAAATCAGTCAAACTCTTGGCAAAGTACTTGAATCTGAGCTAATCAAACCTAATACTGCACATTCTCAACTAGAACAACGTCTTTGCGCTTCTTTGTTGGAAACAGGGTATCCGGGAACTTACAGATCTGAAGGTTTAGTATTTGAAACTACACAAAACCCAGAATATGCAGTACCATTTGATTTAATGGCTCTCACTACTGGTGATACTTTTACTAGTGCTGCCCATAAACACAAATTTTTGGAAGGGAGTGATCAATTCAAATATGCTTGTTTAGATGATATGCTAAAACAATTTCCTTCATCTGAAATAGCTATTGAAGCGTTAAATGAGTTTAGAAAAGCACATAATTTAACTCCGGTTAATGGAGCTAGAATGAACTACAACGAATGTTGTTTTACACAGGATGTAATTATTAGGCCAATTGCTTTAATTGGACAAAGTAGAGGCTACCAAGAACTATCTGAAAAATATAATCTTCCATTATATTCATCTATTAATGAATTCAAAAATAATCCTGAAAAAATAACCTCGGATTCAACTATCCAAACTACAACAAAACCTTCGCTATATGAATATGCGCGTAAATCTATGGTCGGCGCTTTTTATCGTGTCGGTTCATCTTTTGCTCTTGATGGTATGGCTTATTTAGCTGTAACTGGAGAAGAACCAAGCAAATTTTTTGATCGATTTCAGTGGGATAAGTTTTTATCAGTTACAGCAGCAGTAATTGCCATTAATTTTATCGATTATAAGTTTGACCTGACTAACAGATTAGATGGTTCTGTAGAGAAAATATTGTCTTATCTTAACCTATAGTCTATTAATTTTACATTTTCTTTAATTTCTACCCTAATCTTTTTATACGCTAAAAATACCACCACTCTATTGAGTGGTGGTTTACTTTGTAAACCACATATCGATTAGGTGGTATTTTGGCGTGCTCAAAAGTCGGCA